>Ga0157371_10000324_pt1 | contig 61875 bp, 91 predicted proteins | sample C45metaG_FD_113462 | JGI IMG/M metagenome (GOLD analysis project Ga0157371, IMG submission 113462) | Corn rhizosphere microbial communities from Kellogg Biological Station, Michigan, USA - C4-5 metaG | ecosystem: Host-associated > Plants > Roots > Rhizosphere > Soil | place: USA: Michigan... | reverse complement strand
TTCTCGGTGTAAGCCATGTTGTGTCCCCACTCAGCGTCAGCCTTGAAGGGGATCAAATCGCCGTATACTTCTTCGCCTGCTTCACGCAAGCACTTCTGGATCAGCAAGCCTACGGCAAGCTTGTGTTCTTCAGGGCAAGACACGTAGATAGCATCGTGGATCGTGCCCATGAGCGTAGCGTTGTACTGTGCAAGCTGCGGGTCAAGGTTGAGCGCTGCCAGCAAGCAAATGTCGTTGGCTGTGCTTTGTGAAGTGAAGCTCAAGGCTGAGTTGACAACCTCATGCTCATTCTTCGCCGTGACAATCTCAGACTGGAAGTGACGGCCAAACTTGGTGATGATTTCCCCACCAGTCTTAGCCTTATCTTCAATCTCTTCACGCCACAAGGCGAACGCACTGCCGGGACGCACGAAACCGTTGACAAGCTGCTGTGCACGTTCAAATGTAATCTCAAGCGCTGCGGCGATTGCTGCCACACCACGCCCAAAGGATACACCGTACACTACACCCTTCATGTACGCACGCCAAGTCTGGTAGAACTGCCCCGGATCGTCACCTTCATCAGCACGTCGGTGAAGCTCTGCCCAATCCTTGGTGGGATCAGCCGCCGAAAGCAGAATGTCGAAGATGTCACCGGCATCAGGGGCAAAGGCATCAATCATCCACTGATCCATGCTCTCCAGAGCCATGACACGCAACTCTGCCTGTGAGAGGTCACCAGTTACGATCACGTCACCGGGCTTTGAAGGCAGCACCATGCGCTTCAAACGCTTGTCGCGGGGGATTGTGAGCATGGAAGCTCCAGCGCCTCCCAGACGGCCCGTAGAGGCTGCGTGAAGCTTGTAGCCGGGGTGGACAAAGCCACCTTCCTTGACGTGAGCCAAGTAGCCAGTCACGTATGTGCTGAGTTGTTTGGAGATGAACCGGCACTTCGTCAGAGCACGGCAGAAGTCCTTGACATGTTCGGGCACACGTGCGTGCTCGATCAGCTTCTTGATCGTGGGCTTGTCAGAACTCTTGACACGGCAACCATTCTCCAGTAGCCAGTCCTTGACCTGTACGTGAGAGCGTGGGTTGACAACCCTGCCAGCCGTTTCACAGAAGGCTTGCTCTGCCTCAAACAGTTCAGCCTTCATCTCCACTTCAAGCTCTTCAAGGTACTCGACATCCAACCGGATACCACGACGCTCCACACCAGCGAACATGTCAGACAGGCGCATGAGCCAGTCGTAGGCTTTGCGCGAGTCAGGGTCTTGTGCTAGGTAATCCTCCATGAGCTTGTACAGGTGCCACGTGTAGAACACGTCATAGGCGTTGTACTCGTACAGGATGGAACGCGGGATACGTTCGTAGCCAGAACCACCGCTGTACTTGCGAGCACTCCACCACACGCCGTCTTCGCCGGTCCCGGCTTCCTTGTATGTCTTTGCCACGGTGTAGGGCTTGTTCCCTGCATCCCAGTCACCAGAGCCAAAGTACTGGTCTGCCAAGTCCTTCAGACCGTGTGTGCTGCCAGCAGGGAACAGGGCATAGTGAGCCAGCATCACGTCAAAGTAGTGCTGTGCACCCTCACTGAAATAGCTGAGGTCGAACTTGCCGTTGACGGTGATGATCTTGTTGGACCGTACAAAGATGTCCAGAGCGTTGCGGACACGATCATCCCTCAGCACATGCTCGGGGATCACCATGGCAGAGCCGGTGCCGCCCCACATGGCCACAGAGATGACCTGATCGTAGTGAGGCTTGTCGAACTTCACGTCACCAGAGGTTTCGATGTCAAACGACACCAGCCTCCCGTTGGTGGCGTTCAGGTACGTTACCAGCCAGTCAATTCGCTCTTCAACCTTGTAGTGCATCTCCCCAAGGTCCACGTCATTCACCAGCAGCTTGAAGGCGTCAGTCATGCGTGTGAGGCTGTCAGCCTTGGTCACCAGCGAGCCTACAGACGGTGCCAAGATGACACGGTTGTAGACCTCACAGGGCAGCCGCCCAAGAGACATAATCGGGATGTTCTTGAACGGCTTCTCTGGCATCGGTATGAAGTTCAGGGTCTCGGTAATCCCAGCAGCTTCCTTAGCGGCCTTGAGAATTGCGAGAGCTTGTGGCCGAATAGGATCGGCGCTGTGAAGGTATACCTTACTTGACATAGTGAGCTTCTACCCACTTGGCAGCGTCTTCCCACGTGGAAGCCTCATGGCGGTTCTGATAAAGCTCTTCGCCGTCTTCCAACGGGGTAAGGGTGCCAATTTCCCACATACCGTGAGGATTCTTGTGGATCGTAACCTTAGCTGTCTTCACTGTTTCCTTTCGTTTACGAGTTGGTTGTAGTACGTCGTGTAAGGGATGCCGGTCAAAGCACACGTGCATGACAGGGAGTTCCCTGCTTCTCGTGTGAGGGCTACAAGCCCCGTAGACGGCTTAGAACCTTTGAGCCGGTGTTCCCGTAGCATCACCAGCGTTCCAAGCGTCTGAGGGTCAAACCTGCCCCCTCCAGCGCTAGGTTTCAGCTTGCCAGAAAGATCGCGAGGGTTCAAATCCACGATCTTTGCAAGCTGTGTGAGGCTGAACATCTCGTAATAGTTCAGAGCTTCAGCCATGGTCACCTTCTCTTCACGCTTTGCGAAGGGTGCCTTCTTCCAGTAGACCTCAGCGAGTTTGAGGCCCGATAGCAAACGATCTTCCACTAGTACAACTCCGTGCTTACAAGGGTCTTGTTGTTGCGGCTCTTGGCAATGGTAAGGCGTCCTGCCTCTTCCAGAGCTTGAACCAATTCAATGAACGCTTTGGGCTTCAACTCAGCAGAGAACGCGCGGTATGCAGCCTTCCACGAGATTTCCCCAGCGTTGGCCACCAGAAGTTCAGCAAGCTTCTCCTGCTGGCGCTTCCAGCCGCTCTCAGAGATGCGTTCAGTCATGGCTACAAGGTGCTCAAACCACTGGCCACAGTAATTGATAGCAGCCAGCATGTGGGACAGTTGAACCTCTTCGCACATGTCAGCCATAGCCAAGACCGTTGCAGCCTTCAGAACCGACGTGTTCAGACGTGAAGCGCCTGCCTCAAGGACGTTTGAACGTGCCTCCCCCTGTGCTGCATCCAAGGCAGCGGTGATGAAGACATTCCAGCGTTCCCAAGCCTCTTCCGTGCAAGGCACGGCAATGGTGCGCTCGGTCGGATCATTCCAGTCTTCCCAAGCATCACGCGCTTCCTTCAGCTTCTCAATCATGCTGTTGAAGGCAGGGTCACCCTTGGTACGTTCGTTGGCGTCCTGCTGGCGAACGTAGTCAGATTCCTTGGTACGCTCGGGGGTCTCTGAGTGGACGTAGATGAAGCGAGTCAAGAAACCACTCTGGAAGTCCTCCAGCGTGAGGTAATCGGCAAGTTGGTCACGGATACCCATGGTGAACAGGTTCAGAGCCACGCGAGCACCCTTGCGCTGTTTGTCCTTGTCCTCACCGGAAGCCCTCAGCTTGCCAGTCACCTTGCCGTCGTAGATTTCGGTGAGTTCACCCTTGATGCCAGCGAGATACGCCTTGCTGTCAATCTCCTTCATGAAGCCCTGAATTTCGTCACGGTGCAGCAGAGCGGAACGGTTGGCACCGGCACGCAGAGCTTCATCCAGACCTTCAGCAGTGAACTTGGAACCAAGATCGTAGGTGTAGTTCTCAGTCTCCACAGACTCAATGCACTTGAGCATCAGAGACTTGGTGGTGGACTTACGCGAGAGCGTTGTGCTTCCCAGAACCATGAACCACAGATTCAACGGGGTATCTCCCCAGTGAGGGGAAGCGTGCCCAAAGTCGCTGAAGATCGTAGCCAGCACAGTGAATGCACCGGCAATGTGGTACTGCTCGGGAGCGTCAGTCTTGGACGTTGCCCACGAGAGGTATTCATCCACGAAGGTACGGTTCAGGTTTTCCTTCTCGTAAGGCGTGAGGAAGTCAAAGCCCTTGGTCTTCTTCTTGGGCGCGACGGTGATAACAACGTCCTCACCCTCTTCTTCAACGTCACCGTCGATGAAGATGCCGTCCTTGGCTCGGGCACGCTGTACGTCATCCCAGAGCTTCTTGTCAGCGCCAGAGTCGCCGTCACGGTGCCACTTGTTCAGTTCAGAGTGCTTAGCGACAACGAACACCTGAATGTCCGTGGCACCCAGCGAGAAGAGTTCGGTGTAGAGCGCGTAGAGGGCTTCAGAGCCAGAGCTACCCTTGTCGAATTGATTGGTGTTGAGAAGGCTTTCCAGTCGCGAGGACGTAGGAATCTGGCCAAGCACTTCGGCGTAGCTCGGAATCTGAGTCTCTTCGGGGAACGGGGAGGGCTCAAATTCAAACTCGGGCACGGCAGGGTAGAACTGAGTGAACTCTTCTTCTGTGTACGTAAGGCCGGTGTGCTCCATCGTGACTTCGTAGACTTCACCCTTGTCTTCAAAGTACTTGGTGTTCGTGGTGCCGGGAACACGCAGAAGCTTGGTGCAAGACCACCCATCGTCAAAGCCGGTCTGCTTCTTCGGATGTGCTACTGAGACAGAGTGAGAAAGGGTCTCAGCCAAACGGGCATCGGTCATTTCATCAATGAACCAATACAGGTGAGTCTTCTCGGGGGAGGTACGGACCACGATGGAAGGCTCTACACGGATGTCATCAAGGTTGAAGTCATCAGCGTCACCGTAGACTACGGTAGCGTATTGAGCCAGCACACGAAGCCTCTTGGGACCACGGAACAAGACCGGAGTAAAGTACACGTCCTCGTGTTTGTACTTCTCGATGTACTGGAACACATCCTCAGCCTGTGCAGGCCACTGGAAGAACTTGTGCCGTCGCAGTTCCTTGTGTTCGTTCATCCGGGCAATGTCAACGTGCCCTTCCTGCTCTCCCCACACTTGCCGTAGGAAGTCCTCGTAGATCGGTGTCACTCTGTTCCCTCTTTCAAGCCAAAAGTCCAGCTTAGCATAATTCCCCTGTATTCTATCCGATGTGGCTAAACAGAAGGCCACCCATTTCTGAGTGGCCTTCTGAGTTACAGCCGTGGCTTAGAGGTCGAAACCGCCGTCAGCCTTCTTTGCAGTACCCTTTGCCTTGCCGCCCTTAGCAGCAGCAGGAGAGGTAGCACCGCGAGCCTTGAAGGACTTCACTTCGTTGTCCTTGACAGGGTTGCCGTCTTCGTCAAGCTCGGCCTCTTCACCCGGCTTGACATACTTGTCCTTCAGGACAACACGTACCTTCAGTTCCTTGCCAACAAGGTCATCCTCGTCAGCAATGACGAACTTCTTCTTGCCGTTGCCCAAGTCTTCAGGCTCAATACCCAAAGCCTTCTGGATGTCAACCTGTGTGAAGATTGCTTCGTTCCAGAGGCAAGCCGTGACGAACAGGATACGTCCGTCGTGGTCTCCACCGACAACCTTGAGCTTGTACTTGTACATCGGCTTGCCGGGGTTCTTGGCAGAGGTCGATTCCTTTTCCTCTACCTCGTCAATCTCAACGTCGTACCAAGCTGCGGGGAGCGGGGTGAAGTCGCTGCCGTTTGCTACTGCTTCGTCAAGAATGAGTGCTTCGCGTGCCACTATGGGTTACGTCCTTTGTGTAGGTTATGTAGATTATGTAGATTATGTAGTGCTGTACTGCTTTGTAGCTATGGTGCTAACGACTCAGGTGTCCAAAAAATTCCTTGAACGTCGGATTCACCATTTGTTTCGGCAACTTGTGTTCCAGACGGCTGCCAGCGTCAATCCTGTCAGTGCTTGTCAACTGAAGCACACGCACTGTTTCTCCGTCGCCGTCCGTTGCTTTCGCAAGGTAGGCAATGGTGTCAGGAATCTTGGGGATGTCCACAATGGACTTCTTACCAAGGAAGTAAGGTGAGAGAAGTACAGAGCCAAGGTTATCATCCTTGACCTTCTCCGTGTGAGCAATGAAGACCGCGTTGTACGGCTGATCCTTGTCTTGGAAGGCGTCTACCAGCCAAGTGAGGTTGTCCGCGATCTGTGCCCACATTGCGAAGTCAGAAGACTTGTTCGCCTTCAGGTAGTCACGCTTGATGATTTCCTGAATCTGGCCCAACGTGTCGAACACGACAGTCTTGAACGGGGTTTCTTCATCCAAGACCTTCTCAACGAGAGCCTGAATCTCTTTCCACGTTCGGACGTTGACTACCTTGATACGGCCTTCAGGGTACAGACCCTCAAATGCCGTGGTGCCGTCTTCAGCAGCTACCCAGAGAATCGGATACTTACCTTCAACGTCTGCAATCGACGCTGCCAGTGTGGACTTACCCACACGGTGACGACCATACAAGAGGATCGTGTGCTTCTCAACAGCCTTGGTAGGCTCTGCCATACTCAGCCCCAAGCTGGAAAGATCGAAGTCAACGAACGGATCGTCCATTTCATTATCAGTCAATGCTTACCTTTACTTTTTGTACCATTGCGTGGATTGCCAGCAGGTCTTCTTCACTGGCGTCTTCTTCTACCAAGTCCCAGTCCTCAACAACGTTCAGGAACTCGTAGTCTTGCATCCAGTCTTTCGCCAGACGGAGCGCGTGTTCTCGCTTTTCAGCTTCAGTCATTGATCAACGCCACTTCATGAGCGTAGACAGCTAGTGAGTCAGCGTCTTCGTCATTTGTGGCATCCAAGGACACTACGAAAGCGTACTTCATGATGGGGCTTACAGGTACCTCAGAGATGGTCCCAGTGCGTCCAACCCAAGCGGGATGCCCTTCAAACCCTTGAGTAACTTCTACTCTATCGCCAATTTTCACTACGTTCCTATCTGTAGAGGACTCTCTTGCACCTGTAGCAGTCATCGTCAATGGGCAACTCTTCAAGCTTGCCCTCTTGGACCCACTGCCAGATTTTCTCCAACCGCTTCAGCACACCTTCTGCATAAGCGCGGTTGTAGTCTTCGGTGAAGAACTTGATGTCTTCTTTCCGATTACTTATCTTGGGGATAACACACAAGCTTACCGTCTTGACGGGGTAGCCTGCAAGTTCCCAACCCAGCCCGTACAAGTGTTGCTGTGCCCTGTATTCAACCTTCGGTAGCTTACCCGGTTCCAACAGATATTGCAAGCAGCATTCGTCGTACATGTACTTACCCAGCGTCTTGTAGTCAACAATGTGGCCGTCAACATACAAGTCAGTTGAACCTTTGATGTCCCCATATCCTTTCAGGTGGTAGACAAAGTTCTTCTGCTCTTTGATAGCACCGGGGATTTCAAAGTTGTGCTCTGCCCAAAAGTGGACACAGCTACCAATCCAGCTACCCAGACCAAAGTTTTCCTCATGCTGCAAATCAGGATATTGCTCGGGCAATCGTAGTGCGAGAGCTTCACCCAAACAGCGGGGACAACCACCGATCTGACTGGGACCAACAGACTTCTGCTGGCCTCTATCAGTTGGCTTGGTAATCTCTGCGAGTATCAACCGTTCAAGCGTTGATATTCTCAAAGGCGACCCTCAGACCTGTTCATCTGATTGAGGTAGCTATGCCTCTGTGCTGGCAAGAGACCGCCCCAGATACCGTGAGTCTGATTCGTAGTTAGTGCATACTGCAAGCAGGGATGCTTGATCGGACAACGCTTGCAGATACCCGCTGCAATTGCTTGCTCTGACTTGCCGTACTTCTCATCTTCGTCATGCTCATCAGCGAACCAATAATCAGGATTCGCTTCCGTGCACTCTGGAGATGTTTCAGCGACAAGGCGGGTGAATTCGTCCTTGAAGAATTCAGAGTTTGTCAATACGCTCCAGTACTTTAGCCCACACAAGGTGGAGATTGTCTTTTTGGAGAGCGTAGGTTCTCCACAACTCTTCGTACTCGTGCCCTGCAATGGCAGCTTCAAACTTCAGGAAGTCGTCAGCATCCCAGTTGCGTGGGTCTTCTTCGTCAGGGAAGATGTCTGCAAGCTTTTCAAGCTCACGGTCAAGGTCTTCCATGAGATCGGTGAATACCTCACCAGCTTGGATCATGAAGGCGCTGAATTGCTCCTGTTCCTTCTCGGACATACGCTGGATAGCGTTCTGCACCATGAGAAGGTCTGCCTTCTCCTGCTTAGGACCGTACATCGTCCTCAGCAGCGCAATGTGGGATTCCTTGACTTTCAACGGGTGTTCCCCGATCCTGCCAGCACACCACGCGCGGCCCTGTCAGCAAGCTTATTGAGGTTCTTGGCTCGGATCGCCTCACCACGGCCTCCGAACAGGACAGCCAAATTGTCAAGGTGTACCCACGCTGTTGCGAGTTCAGTCTTGATTGTTTCGCGTCCCTTGTCAGACAGGTAACCGTCATTGTCGCGGATTGCCTTCTTGACCACTCCAGCGATTGCCGAAGCTGCCCTGACAATCTCAAGGACAGTGAGGCCACGGCTGCTGAGGTACTGCGCTTGGCGTACAGTATCAACGGTGACGATGCTGCCAAGAGGCGAGTTGATCGCGTCTGCCACGGCTGCGAGGTACCAGTAGCAGTCTCCAGCTTCGGAGAACAACTGCTCAAGTGCTGCCTGTGAGTATCCCCAGCCCTGCTTACCTGCTGCGTAGGCTTCTCCAAGTTCGCCTACTTCGGACAGAAGTCCAAGCACTGTGTAGTCAAGCTCACGATCTACAGGGTAAATCGCTGTCTTCAGTGCCTCATGCTGATATTCAGTGAGTTTCACATTTCCCTTTCGTTATATCTAAAGCTTAGTAACTCTCAGAGGGTTTGTCAAGCCCTCTGAGAGAAACTTTTTAGAAGTCGCCTGCATCCGGCCCGTTGACGTGGAACGTCGTCAAGCCAAGCTTGCGCCACATGCGAAGCACACGGTGCCGGTCATCGTACACACCGATGATTCGGTAGTTCTTCGGGCGGATGTGCTTGTTGAACAGTTCGTACTTGATGATGCTGTCCTCACGCTTCTCCCCCGGTTCCGTGGGACGCATGTAGAGTGCATCGTATTCAATTTTGTTGTTCCTAAGCCAAGCCTCAGTGACAGACCTGTAGATTTCGTCACGTCCAGTGACAATGATGATCTTGTCTCCAGACAACCATGACTGGAACAAGGCCATATGAACGTCCTGATTTACAGTGTCCATCCAGACCTTGGCACCATCGTAGGGGGAACGGTCCCCCATGATCGCAAGGGTACCGTCAATGTCAAAGATGACTGCCTGCTGAGTCAGCGGCGTCGTCGGCTGCTCGTAGGGCACAACCTCAAGTTCCTTCTCCACCTTGGGAGTGAAGACTACCGGCTTGCTGAGGTCACGGCCTTCAATGAAGCGCTTGTGCTTGTCCACGATGACCTCTGGAGGAACCAGCTTGCCCTCAGCGCGACGCACGGCACTGTTGTTGTTCTCCAGCACCGTTTCCAAGTCCACGTGCCGGAAGTCCTTGATGAAGCCCTGTGCCCCTGTGTCGTGGCAGACCTGCATCCAGCGCTTCACAGAGCGGTCAGGGAGGTTGGTGTCAGAGACAATGACATCCATACCCAGCTTCAGGAGACCCTTCACACGCTTCATCTGAAGCTTAGTGACAAGGTTCTCATCCTCCTGATTACCTGTCCAGTAGGAACCAAACAGTTCCTTGCGGATCATGTCACGCTCTACGGGTACTCCTGCGCCGTGGTGCCTTGCCCACGTGCTCTTTCCAGAGCCGGGAAGACCTCTTGTTACTGTCAGTTTTGGCAATGCATTCCCTTTCGATTACTTCTGCTTGGTGCAGGAAGAAGTCCATCATGCTAGCCACAACAACGTCACAGTCTGCTGCGTTGCAGTGGAGTCCTGCTAGGTGGTTGAAGGTAACTGGCCGGTGAGCCTTCAGGACACCGGCAATGGCTTCTATGCTGCCACCTTTTCTTGCTGCTGTTTTACGGGGATGTGCTGCACATCGTGTGCGTTGAAGGGGACATGTTTGGTGGGCTTGACCTTCTTGTCAATCCATTCCATACGCTTGTGTTCGTCATGGTCAAGGGAAGCGAACAATGCCCCTGACAATTCAGGGTAGTCTTTCATGACCTCAATAGCAAATTCCTTACGGTCTGCGTCCCAGCCAAGTTTACTGCAAATGTTCCTGAAGGCTGTGGATACCTTGAAGGACAGAGCGCCGTATTCATCATCGAGACGGCTCCAGACCTTGAGTGCCCACGGCTGGAGTTCGTCAGGAAGCTCCTGAATGAAGTCATCAGCGTGCAGGCTCCATGCCTCCCACACACGCTTCTCGGTCAGGCCGAAAATAGCTGCGTGCATCATCTTGTACCAGTCGCCCTTGAGCTTCAGGTGGTCAATGACCTCACCCTTGTCATTCAGCACATCCAGTACGTAGCCTTCCTTGCCCTCTGGAATAGGGAGCATGAGAGCTTCGGCCAGAGTGATGATCCTGTCATCCCAGTCATTGAACGTCCAAGGACGCCAGTCAATGAGGCCGGTCCTGTTTTCCACCACTCCCAAAGGGATTACCTTGTCAGCACCCTTGTAGTCCAGAACGATCTTGTTGGCAGGGTAGACAATCTCGCAAATGTAGGTTTCATTCTGTCCCCTGTACTGCTCCAGTGACTCAAGCAGGAGGTCATAGTGGTGCTTGTTACGATCCTCAGCCGGTGCGAACTTCACCAGTGCCGTAGCGTGTTCTGCCTGCTCGGAAGCGAAACTGCCGCGTGTGGAGATGCCCCAGTGCCAATCACCTTCGTTGTCTTCGTAGTACCAGCCAATACCTAGTGAGCCGTCCTCCTTCGGGACGACGCGGACAGGGGTATCAAGCGGGTACTGGACAGCGCTGGACTCACCGTAGTTGAAGAACTTGGCGGGACCGCTGGCAATGACCTGTCCAGTCGCCTGACGGTAGATCAAGCCCCGGCACCTACGGGTGACAGGCGTCCAGTGCCGGTCGAACGCGGCCTTCTCTGTGTAGTTGAGGATTGCCAGCGGCAACGTTGGGTGGAGGGTCTTGCGAACGTAGCCGTTCTTGATTTCTTCGTTCAGGAGGTCTACGTCAAACAGATCAGTGAGTTTCAAGCTTGTACGTCCTTACAAGTAGTGCAAAACGAATTACAGTCCAGACCCCGATACCCACAAAGCCTGCGGGGGTCAAGAAGTTGGTGTTCAGGTAGTAACCAATAATTGCCAGCACAACGATACCTGCGAGTATGGCTGCGAGTATTGCAATAGCGTCACGGTAGAATTCGGGGTGTGTCCACTTCTGCTTCCTTTGCTTTGTCATAGTTACTAACCTACCTCTTTTCAGGGCAAAAGAAAACCCCGTTTCCGGGGTTTATCTTTCATGTTATGAAGTTGTTACTTGCTCTCTGTCGGCAAGTCCTCGTCACCGGGCATCTTGTCCATGTAGACCAATTCGTAGAGCATCTGGTACAGGTGCCCACTGCCGCCGTAACCGGCTGAAGTGGTGGTCCATGGGTTGTTGCGAGCCATGATCCAATCCACTTCGCCAAGCTTGGCGACGTAGGCTTCCATGATCTTCCAGAAGTCCTCGTTGTTGGCGGACTTGTCCAGTGCCGTCCCGGCAATGTCCCCTCCCAGCTTGAAGACTGAGGACACCCCCACAAGGTGCTTGAGCCGGTACTTGACCTCAGCCTGTACGGTCTCACCGTCCACTTCCACGTACACAGGCTCTTCATTCCAAGCCGTGTCGCAAGCCTTGGCAACGAACTCCCAGTACTTCTTCACGACTCGCTCCGGGTTGAGACCGCGATCCTCCAACCGTGTCATGAGTTGTGCTGGAAGCATGTAGCCGGTGGAGCGCCGCATTGCTGCGTAGGAGACGGGCTTGCCGCTACCGCGAGCACCTGTCATGTTGACCAAGTTCTTCCACACCGAGTCACGATCTTGAGAGAGACCCAGAGCAATTTCGCGAAGCTTCTGCGCGTGGGAGTCATCCCCTGCTTCAAGGTGGACCTTCGTGGCTTCAATCAGCGCCGTCGCGAGCTTCTTCTGCTTGGTGTTGATTTCGTCAAAGAGGCGTGCTTCCTCTTCAAAGGTCATCCCGTAGTACAGGGTGATGGGGATCATGGCGTTGAAGTCTTCCCACTTCTTCCATGCGTAGAACAGACCACCTTCGCGGTGCTGGCCGTCAAGGATGGAGAAGACGCTCGTGCCGAATTCCTTGTGGATTTTGGAGATAGCGCCCTGATTGAACAGGGTGTTGAAGCGGGTCCGCTGCTTGGGTTCGTAGACCCGTACCGAGACCAGCAGGTTCGGGATGTGGTAGCGGTTGTCACCTGTGTAGTAGTGGCGACCGATGCCGGGAAAGCGGGACTCATCAGGATCACGCTGGTAGCCGTGCTTCTCGTGGGTGTCCGTGCTCTGCGGGTCTTGTGCTGAGTAGGAGGACACGAACTTGAGAGCGTGCAGCTTGTCCGGCGTCATGAGGGCCACTGCCACCTTGCCGGGGATCAGCGTGGTAGCAATCTCCATCTTGGATGCCTTGTTGGCCGTGTTGGCTACGGACTTTGCGAGGGTTGCTGTTGCAGTCATTGTCTTGCCTTTCGGTAGTGGGTAGCTCCTTGCTACTGATACAAACTTACCCCGCCGCATTAGCACAGTCAACCCTTTTGTCAAAGTCAATTACGTTTGTTCCATAACGGTTGGATAACGACACGCTTGTAGTTTGCAAATCCACACGCTGGATGATTAGCTACTGCTCATGACATCTGGGGTCTCTGTTTATAGGGTTGAGAACTGGCGGGGAGCCGGTCCTTACAACCACAAGTTCACTGAACTTCGTCGTATGCACGACGCGCACCATAAGAACCGGCCACACCCTAACGAAGACGGCATAGCCAAGCTCGTGAAGAGGGAATACTGTGGCTTTGGAAGCCGGGAAGACCTTGAATGGTGGTTCCGTGGTCACAAACGGTCATTGGACCTGACAGGCTTCAACATAGCGGTTTACAAAGTGGCGTTGAATAAGATCAGGTTCGGACACAGGCAGCTAGTTTTTGCTAGGGGTGATCTACTCCCTTTTGAGCACCTGCCCATTCTGAGAAACGGAAGAATTCACGAGTCCTAGCCCAAACAAAAAGACCCCCTCCACTGGAGGGGGTCTTCCTATGTGACATGGGTTACTTGTTGACCTTGAAGCCAACCTTGTACTTCTTCGGGTGGAACTTCATGGCAGCTTCCACCTGAATAGGCGTCATGTGCTGCTTCAGGAGAGCCGTGTCCACAACGGTGACCTTGGACTCTTCCACAACCTCTTCAGGCACCAGCGTGATAGCGGTGTCCAAGTCGAAGAAGCGGTTCTCCGTGACTGCCAGCTTCACCGGGCCAACGGCCTTGAGGTCAGGGTTGAGCATCTGCTCTTTTTCAGCCTGCTCAACAAAGTTGAGCTTGGCCTCTTCGTATTCTGCTGCTGCCTTCTTGGCTGCAATCTCAGCGCGAAGAGCCTTGATTGCCAGCATTTCCAGTGCGGGTGAGGGAGTTGCCATTTTGATCAGTTCCTTTTCTTAGAGTTTGACAATCAGGATTGTCATGTCGTTGTTTGCGCGGGACAGGATTTGTGCGTACTGTGTGGCACCTTCTTGCGAGTCGAAACGCATTGCGTATCGCTTGCTACGAGTGGTGCCCTTTTCCGTCAGCCAAATCAAATGGCCTGTGTCTGTCTCTACCTTGAGTCCGTAGCCTGACATTTTCTTTCCTTTGTTCGGTGCCTATAAGAAGAGAATACACGTGAGGCTGGAGCTATGCAACTCCAGCCTCACACATTTTTACTTACACGTGCACGTGTACCCTTCGCCGCCCTTGACACTCAAGGGACACTTCACGCCATGTTCAGTATTGATGATTTCCTCCTACCCACTGCTGCTCGAATTCCGCAAGGGAGAGCCGTGGAACTCTCCCCCAATAGTCTAGCAATTCCTCTGAGGCAAACTTCTCTGCCCTTGCGCGAGGTCCACGGAATAGGTCATAGCCGTCCAAGTGGAGAGCGCGGCCTGCCTTGTTCAGAAGCACACCGCCCGTACCCTCCAGCGCCTTGTTGTAGGCGTCGTCAACGTAGTCCATGTAGTCCGCTGACATCTCTGCCCACCGTACTGCTGCCTGCTTGAAGATCACACTCAAAGTCCGTTGACCTCACGTGCGCGTTCCTGAAGCTGGAAGTCAAAGACAGCTACTTCGTTCCTCCAGTAGCGCTCAGATTCACGTGCGCTTGCAAGCTTACGTTCCAACTCTTTGACATGAAGTATGTCTTCAGCCAAACGATTCACAGCGTTACTCCGCATGAACTGGATGCTGCTTGTAGGCTGACCGTCAGGTGCCTTGGTGAAGTTCCTGATAAGGATTCCACGTTCCACTAGTCTTCATCTCCGTATCCCTCAGCGAGCTTCTGCGCGTCTGACTTGAGCTTGCCAATCTGCCGTACCTCTACAGTGTCCTTGGCCTTGATGACGTACCGCTGGACGCTGCGTGTCTGCCCCTGCCGTGACACACGTCCTTCTGCTTGGTGATTCAGGACATTGCTGTATGTGTAGTTCATCCACACTTCGGTGTCACACACGTACTGCCAGCCGTCCAAGCCTTCTGCCACGGCCGGAATGGTACACACAACCACGTCGTAGGCTTCACCAAACATGTCCTTCTTCCACGCGCGTTCGTCAGCAGGCATCCCACCTACAAAGCGACGTGCGTTGAATCCCTTTTCCTGAAGCTGCTTGGTGCAGATCGTGGCAAAGATTCGGGAGTCGGTGTACACCACAACAGGGAAGGGCTTCTCTGCGTAGAGGTCACCCAACAGTTCAATGAGAGCGTCTATCTTGGTGCTCTTGGCGTCATCCTCAAACCAAACAACGTCGCCCCAGACATCCTCCCAAAGCCCTGTGTCCTTGTCCTTGCGCTTCACCCAGTCCTGACGCACTGAGGGCACGGCAAGACACAACTGACGAAGACGCATGTGAAGGACAGCCGGGATGTCCACAGCGAGAGGGTGATTGTCCAGCCACGTGATTGCCTCTTCCTCAAGGTCTTTGTAGTGCTTCCGCTGCGTGGCTGAAAGCTCTACTTCAATCTCGTGGATGGTTGGCTTGTCCTTGTAGACAGACGGCATCTTGTACGCTGCGGGAAGCTCGGACCACATAAGCCCCGGTTGTGCTTCTCCAGTGACCTTCTTGCCCTTGAGCTTGGTACCGTCAGGCAGAACCTTCACAGCGTGGGGATCAAACTCAGTGGTGAAGTACTGCGTGATCCAGTTCCAGAAGCCGCGCGGTGTCTTCTTAGGCCACAGCCAACGGGCCAACGCCCAAATACCCTCAAGCTTGTTGCCAGCCGGTGTAGCGGACATTGCGAGCTTGATAGGTGCCATGGAAGTCATGAGCATCTTCCACATTTTGGTGTCTCGGTTCGTGGCTACGTGGCATTCATCAAAGATGATGCAGTCCAGACCCTTGACCTTCTTCCACGAGAAGTTCTTGAAGAACTCCCTGCCGATGAAGTACCAACCGGGCTTGCCGCTGTGGAGGTCTTCCAAGTGGCGCTTGTTGGCTACCCTCTTGGTGTGGCAGTACTTTAGCTCAACCTCGTACTCAGTCTGCCGTGCCACGGTCTTGCGCCAGCTTGACTCGGTGTTCAGCGGCCCTACAATGAGCACCCTCTGTGCTCCAGAACGGATAGCTGTCTCCACTCCCACAAGGGTCTTCCCTGCCCCTGTGGGAGCCTTCAACAAGACAGCCTTGTGTTCCAGTATGAAGGCTATTGCTTCCTCTTGGTCATCGTGTGGAACCATAGGCTCCAGTAGTTCAGGAAGCTCGGTAAGAGATGCCGTCAATGTGCATTCCAATCGTGTCGTTATAGTGATCATGCCAGAACTGTCGGTTAGCTTCAGTGTCCTCTACACCCAAACCGTTCAAGTGTCCTCCGGGGTCACGGTCCAATTCGTCAGCGGAGCGGACAAACTCCACAAGCTCAAGCCAACCAACTTCACGCGGGAAACGGTAGCTAAGCTCCAGTTTGACAAGCAAGGACAGCCAGTGCTGCTCCATTACCTTGTCGTAGTTTTCCCAGAACAGGTCAGAGTCGGTAGCCGGGAGTTCGTTAGCACATTCCTGTGCTTCGTGTTCGATAACCATTTTTCGTTCGTTGCGGGTGAGTTTCATTGGAGTTCCTTCCGTCGTTTCCATACCTTGAGCATAATGCAAGATGCCCTGCCGCGCAACTCCAGCGACAGGGCATCTCTTGGCTATTTAGTTACTGCTTGCCAGCGTCCAATGTGAACTCAGGGATCAGAGCTTCGGGACGGACAATGATCTTCGTGTGGTACACGCTCACGTCGATACCGTCAAGCTGTTCTGCCACCCAGTAGGTGTTGTCACTGAGACCTACGTAGTGCTTGCGGTAGTCGTCAGCACCATGCTTACACAGCACAACCAGCTTACGGTCTTCAGGCTCAATTGAACACTTACCTGTAACCTCAAAGGCTACCTTGTCGGTGATGCCGTTGACTCCAGTGATCTTGCGCTGGATATTGAAGGTGTCAGCTTCCTTGGCAATGTTCTCGGATGCTGTCTTGGCCTGCGTGCCGCACGCGGTGGCTCCAAAGATCAGACCAAGGGCAATGATTCCTGCTGCGATTTGCTTCTTCACTTGGTGAGTGCTTCCTTTTCGTCTTCAAGTTCGATAACACGGTCTACGAGTTGCTTGGAGAGTTCCGATGCCCAAGCATACTCTCCACCGTGACCTGCGTACTTCACAACAAGCGCGTCACGGCGTTCTTTGAGGATTTCTTCTGCCGTCTTGGGACGCTCCAGAAGCTCAATGACCTGATTCTGGCGACTTGTGAAGGTGAGGAAGATACCTTGTGTGGTCTCCCAATCACCCTCAGAGCTTTGATGAAAGGCCACGCCTGTGCGGCTGTACTCAACATCACTGCTGGTGTAGGTGACTTTGATCTTGTCACCCTTGCGGATTTTGTTCTGGGTAATGATGGTGCTCACTTTGCTTCTTCCATTTCGATGATGCGTTCAATAGCCTTTTGCATTGGCTTAGCTACATAGTCCCAAGACACATGCTCTCCAAGGAACTCTTCAAAGAGTTCTTCGCGGCGCTTCTGCAAGCGCTGTTCCTTGGTAAGGCGTTCCAGCAGGTTGATGCTGATTTTCATCTCGCCACTGGTGCCAAGGCTTCCACCTTCTTTGGTGAGCCAAACATCTCCACGCTTCTCGTGGGCTACACCAACACGAGTGGTCAATACTCCCCTGCGTTCCCAGAAGATTTCCAGCTTGTCACCATGCTTGATGTCCTTGCGGGTAATATACGTTGCCACGTTACACTTCCTCGAAGTAGGGGTTCGGGATTTCCTTTACTCGACCAGCATATGTCTTATCGAGTACGGATGCAAGTGTTACGGCACGCTTGCTACGATTTGCTTCTGAGTCTGAGTTATAAACCTCAACAGAGCCAGAGATATAGGCTCCAGTCTTGTAGTCGAAGACACACTTTTCACCCTCAAGCTCTGTGTCCACAGTTCCATGCATGAGGACCAATGCCCATTCGCCATGTACCTTTGCCAAGGCATAACGTTGAGCGCCACTGAAACGGCTCCACTGCCACTCAGCCTCTTCCGCGAGGTCATTCTGTTCGTTGCGATAGTGGTCAACCTTGCCCTTCACTTCGTAGAAGAGGTTCAGATTCTTGCTGCCAAGCTCATTGGCTAGCTGTGCAGGCTTCTTGCCCTTGTTGAGTTCGTCAGCAATCAAGCCCTCCAGCTTGCTCCTAAGCTCCACCTTGCGCTCCTGCCACTCAGCGTCGAAGATGGGCTTGCTGTAGCCCTGCTGTTCCACGTCGTGTTGAGCCTTCAGGAGAGCTACCTCAGCCTTGAGCTTTACCAGTTCCAAGCGCTTCTTACGGTACTCCTGTGCTGTGGGAGAGGTTCCGTTGGTGAGGGCGTTACGTGCGGCCTCACGGTCTGCTGTGAAGTTCTTCCACTGCTTGTGGACCTTTACAAGTTCTTCCATTACGGGGTGTATGCCTTTCACATAAAAAAGTGGTGTGTGCCAGTACGAGACTAGCACACACCACTAGGGGTTTATTGCTTAGACAAGTACGTAATCGTCATCAGCAATGATATGTACATCTTTGTTGCCGTAGGTAACAGAGGTTGCCTTGTTACCAGTGTTCAGGGCCGGGTACGTGACCTCCCACTCATTCTCACCTGTCTTGTGGGCAACGCGGTCAATCTTGCCGTTCGACAGCTTGGTGTAGACAGCCTGACCAATCTTGGCCTCTTCAGTCCAAAGCTTCGGTTCAGTCTTCGGTTCAGGCTTCGGAGCCTTCTTCAGGTTCTCAGCCGGGAAGCGACGGAACTTGCCTTCGTTGGATTCGGTTGCGTCGATCTGCACCCAGAGAGTGTTATCGTCCCAATCGGCAGGTTCAAAGCCCTTGACAACACCAATGATGCCGTCCATGCTGCCTCCACCGTAACCACGCTGCTCTACACGGTCACCGATTGCGAACGGCTTGGGTTCCTCAGCAGCCTTCAGATTCTCAGCCGGGAAGCGGTACTGAGACTTGCCACCCTTTTCAGTGGTGATGTGAATGTAGTCATCACCTTCCCAGTGAGAATTGGGCTCAACAACCCAACCCTTTTTACCGTTGCTGTAGTTATGACCTACAACTTCCACGTAGTCACCAAGCTTGTGCTGGAACTTCACCGTGGACTCTTCCAGAATCTCAAGCTCTTCAGGCTTGAAGAGCGGATTCCTTCCAGTCCCAAGCTTGACGCGGATGTACATGTCAATCTCAACGACTTCTCCAGTCTTGCCACTGTGCTCGTTGTTTACATCTCCACCGTAACTAAGTGCCTTGACCTTCTGGCCTACCTTGAAGTCTGCCTTCACGTGCTGCGACTTCGGGATAGGCTTGGACGCGGGAATTACGTCACTTTCGGAGAAGCCACCACGCTTACCAGCGCCGTAGTTGCCGTTGTCAGCGTGCATCTCCACACTCAGAGAGTCACCGCTGTAACTTGCCTCACGTACAATCTGACCAATACCGGCCCACGCGGAGTTATTGGTAACCTCTACCCAGTCACCCTTCTTGAACTTGGGTTCCCAAGGCTTCTCAGCAGCCTTCAACTGGCGGGGGAGGAAGTGTGCGGAGCCTGTGTAGTCATTTTGGCCACCGGACACGACATTGACCTTGTAGAAGCTGAATTCCCCAGCAGGAAGGGTGTCGATACGGACAATGGCACCGTCCCAACTGTCAAGACGGCCATGAACTTCTGCGTAGTCACCCACATTGAACGTGGCAGGCTGGGGTGCCACGTAAGCCTCAAGCTCTGCCTCAAAGTAGTCTCCAGAATCGGCAGGGCGGGTACTGCCTACGACACTCACAGCATAGTCATAGGACCGCGCCTGTGAGAGTACCTTCACCACTACAAGCTCTTGGCCCTTGTGCTTCTTGTAGGAGAACTGGCCCTTCGCGTTCTGAACGCGGTCTCCCACCTTGAACTTGGTCTCTGGAATCTTGTCCCAGCGCTCAACAAAGGCAAAGATTTCACTCTTGTCTTTGTCCATGGTGACATGGAGACCCCGCAGCACTGTGCCGGGATCTTCAGCGAGGATCACCGTTCCGGTGTCTCCAGTTTTGTATCCGTCGTAGTCCTGATTGAAGGCAACACGGTCGCCCTTCTTGAAGTCAGCGGCCTTCTTCAGGCGGTACGCAAAGGCGTTGATGGAGTCACGCCCGTTGTCATTCTTGTGATCCATCTTGACCTTGACAATGTTATCCGAGTAACCCCCAGTAACACGCTCAACAGTTCCTTGAGCACCTGTGTTGAAGGAACCGTAGTCCTCAACGAGTTCAACGCGGTCACCGATTTCAAACTTTACTGCTGTAGAAGTAGTCAATGCTTTCCTTTGCTTTGATTTCAAATACGGGTCTATCAGAATTGTTTTGGCAAGTCGTTTCCTACGGATTGCCAAAATGGTTCGTTAGGGGGTGTGCCCCTCTACAAGCTCAAGTTCCTCACGTGCAGCTATGTAGCTGTTGTGTCCAGAATAGTAGCGGTGGGTTGGAATTGTCAACTCCATCCAATCCGTACCTTCATGAAGCTTCTTCACGTAGGCTTCAGCGCCTACTACACGTGCATGAAGGTCAGCGTGAACCTTCGTGTCACCGGACATGTGCTTGATGGTTACCTTGTCACCCTTGTTGAGTTTCTGCATGGTTTCCATGCTAGACAAGCTCTGCGATCTTGTCAAGGCCGGTGAGGTCGAAGATGCTTTCCACACGCTTTGCCAGCACACCGTTGTGGGCAGGAATCGCGACTTCAAGCTCTTCAATGAGGACATCTTCCTGAATGGCTGCCAACAGCTTGCCGTCAAGGATACGGACCTGAGTGGCCACGTAAGCATCCTGCTCAAGCGTGACGCGCTCAATCTCAAGCTGACGTGCGAGAAGGGTCTTCTCCAGCGTCTCCACAGCCTGCTTTACGCTGCCGATTGCCTTGTTCTTGTCGTCATTGATGTGGTACGAGTTGGTCACTTGTTCTGCTTTCTTCGGGGTTCCATTTAGGGGTACGGTTGCAACCTTCGGACTAATACTTGCACCAAACAGGTCTGCACGCAACTGCACAAAACCTCCGCTTTGATGCTGCATGTTCACGTTCTGTGCTTGGTAGACCACTTCAGAGTCACCTTGAGCTATTGTCACTTGGACAGGTTTGTATTCCATGAATTTGGCCATGAATCTATCGAAGCACATCTCAAAAAATTTTTCAAATTGAAAATTCCCCCCGGATTTTGCGCGTGAGAGGGTTCTTTACCCCCTTTTCAGTTTTTCGCGCGAGGGTCAAGGTCCAACACCGATGTGCTACTGACCGATCATTCTATTACTCCACTCACTGGATTAACAAATGAGAGTTTCGTCTCACTTCTACACGCTGTAGAGCATAGGACGTCCTACCTTCGCTCATGTATGAATATGCATCGGAGTCAATAATTATTCAGAGCGCGTGCATAACTATAAATGTCTGACATTTCGCACATTTCACGTAACTCCCGAAATGTCTGACATTTCGCACATTCAAGTTAGGGTCCCCTGAGTTGACAGGTTCTAAAGACTCCCGTATAAGCCATGCGCTACTTTGTAATGGTGTTTGTACCGTTGACACAATGCCCTACTACCCTATGGATTAGTGAACTGTCAACTGTAGATGCAATTGCATGTTGTTTACTTATAGGCATCAAAAGTAGTTCCACCATGTGGAAATTCGCGTGTGAGCGACTTTTGAGCGGAATGTGAGTGGTAGTGCCACTATGCGATTTTGAGGCCGTTAGAGGGCAATCTAACACGTGTTAGGCCCGTTTTGACAGAATCGCCAGTTGTGTGTTATTTGCGCGTGCACGTTCCTTTATCCCTACACGCGAAAAATTAGTTTGATAACGAAATGGTCTCAAAATGGTAACTTTCTGTGATGTTACTGGTCAGTAACCAAAAATCTGTGGATAACTAGGCTCAAACTGTGGATAACCTGTGGATAGCAGAAATTATTTTGTGGATAACTCACGTCAGAATGTGAATACAGGCACAAAAACTGTGGATAAGTGCAGTTTTTCTGTGGAAAAACCTGTGGAATTAGGTGTTTTCAGGTGAACCGTATTAGGCTCAAGGCGTAGCAAGTTCGGGGGCAGGGCAGGGGATTGAATCACCGGCCAGCTTCACTGGACAGGATGTTTGATAACTCAATAGAGATACTGAAGGCATACGCGCTAGGCGTTGTACGGGCATACAGTCCGTACAGCGCATAGTGTGAATGGCTCACACGACATAGCAAAGGATAAGAAATGTCACTCACTTGGAATAACTTGAAAGTACGTACTGACTTGAAACTGGATACACCGGAACGTCAAGAATGGTGGGATTCAGTCGATGACGAAATGTTTCAATCAATGGCATTCGGGACAATGTCTGTTGGCATAAACAACATCAAAGACATTTTCGTAGCTCAAGAATTTTACCGGCGTCACGTAATGCTTTATGCGGCCAGTGGACATGAGCCGTTCCTGACTCTTGAATTCCTTTACGACTTTATTGGGTTCCGAACCAATGCCAGCACTAAAACACCTGCGGAATTCCGTAAACACTGCAATGAAACATTGAGCCGTAGGGCAGACCAAAAACTGCAAGACGCAATAAATGCAGTTGCGGATAAGGGACACAACAAAGACTAGTGTCATTTAGTCGGCACCTAAGCAATTAGGTATCGGCTATGTGCTACTAGGCACAATTCAATCGAACAAAGGAAATGCAATGTCCGCAACGTATGAAGAAATTGAAATTGCTTTTGACAATGGGGAATTGGACACAACTTATCCGCCGTCGGTTTATGAGGCGTATTGCGATTATCAAGAAATTGGAATTCTTGATTTGCTGGGAGACAATTTCACGCATGTAAGAAACATTGAGGATAACTACATCGGACATTATGACTCAAGGGAGGACTTCATTCTTGAAGGTCTGGGAATTGAGGTTGATATTCACAGTTATCTGGTTGTGGATTACGACGCTTCATGGGATCGTAATTTCCGTCATGAGTACTTTGAAAGTGATGGTCATTATTTCTCCCAGTTCTAAATGCGTTTAGTCGTTACCGGGATAACCCGGTACCGGCTATGTGCAATTAGCACATGAGAGAAAGGATTAGCCATGGAATTTGAGACAGGTACTCAAGTAGAGATTATGGACTGGACAGGCCCCTTTGTGGTTACCGATATGTCAGGACGCACAAAGGACCACCTAGTTCTAAGGACTCTTGACGGTGGACATTATTTTGAAGTCCGCAATGACACTCCATTCAATATTCGCCCTGTAAGCAACTAACAAAGGATTAGACATGTTTATGTACATTGAGGCAGGGCTTTACGGACCTGACTTTGACTCAGTTGTTGACGTGGCCGACATTGATGAATTGCTGGCACGTTGCAAAATGGGAATAGTCGCTAGGGTCATTATCCCGATGACGTTTAGCGGCTATGGAGAGTCGCTTATTGATACTTCCAACCGCCGCTCAATTCAGCGAGACTTTGCAGCTAACCGATTCAAGATGCATAAGGGTTACCTGACAGTCAGCGCCTATCAATTCAAGACTCATGAGTGGGTCAGGGAATTGATCGAAACACTGCAAGAGAAATACCCGGTTTATGACGATTCAGATCACAGCAAATTGGAGTCCGAAACTCTCACAGAATTTGTCGTTGATGAATTGCGTTACGCACATATCCACGATGACAATTTCCCGGAACTTGACCGGGAAGAAATTGAGCGAGTGCTATTCGATACGGATCACGGCGAGCGTATCGAATACTGGGAATGGGCATTCATTGAAGGTGGAGATACACCAGCTATCCAAGTCAAAGACTTTGAAACGCTCAAGGCCCAATTCCTTGAGCGGTGGGCAATCATGCCGATGGGCGACACTTCCAACTAATGGATATTGAAAAGCTGTTACAGCAAGCACTAGGTCTATTCCTCATCATTCTGTTTTTCGCATTACCCGGTTGGCTCAATCCGCCTTTCTAAGGATCACTAATGTTTCTCAAGCTTTGGTACAAAGTATTCAAGCCGCGTCACTTCCACAACAGGGCTAATGGTCCTGTAGTAATCAATCCCGATTCAAACTCAATCATTCACGTCTACGGTAAAGGCAACTAATCATGGCTACTTACACTCCAATTTGCGCTGTATGTTCCCAAAACGTCGTATTGATTCTGGGAGATTGGTTCCACCTTGATTCGGTACAAGAAACTAAATGTTCCGGTCCTTACAGTGTCCACCTTGAAAACCCAACGTTGAATGACGTTATGGAAATTGACCATGTGATCCGCGTGAATCACACAGGGCAGGTTATGCCAGTTCCCCTTATGTCCAGTGGCATTGAATTGGAAGTAGTCCTGACTAATCCCGATACATGGGAATGGGAAGACGAATTCTCAATTCCTGAAGGTTGGGAACTGCTTTCCGGCTTTAGTGGGCAATACAGCTATTCAGGACCAATCATGCATAACTCTGAATTCGTCGGTGGTGGACTTGAGCGCCACATTCTGGAGACTCCGGGTTATTGGGTGGCTGTAGTAGTTGAAAGTCATTGCCAGTACACACAAGAGAATTGCAGCGAAGAGTCAGGGTGCGACTGTGATCCGGCAGGCTGGGCAGTAGCTCACAAAGAATTCACAAACACTGAGACAGGGGAATAATCATGGGCAAGCACTCCACAGCGGCCACACGAGCCGCTAGGCGTTCATTCTGGACCTCCCGGCCACTGGTGGCCATGGGACGCTTCTTAGACGCTCACAAGGGCATCCAGCGCCGCATGTCCGGTATTGCACTGGTCATAGTGTTTGTGCTAGGTGGCAGCATTACGGACTTCACGAGTCCACTGGACACGCCCTGCTTGACAGAAGACAGCACATGGTGCTACTGGGACTCCCAGAGCATGGGCAACGGGCAGGGCCAAAGCTTTATCGCAATCACTGAAGAATTCCGTATTTATCTCTAAGGACTAACATCATGGCCATGCAGCGTATTGAAGAACTCGACAAAGATTTTCATTTCAAGGCAACCCGTAAACCGGGCACCTTCGATATGGTTTACGGCACCCTTGAGACTTTCCTTTTGGAATATGAGGGCGCAAAAGCTTCAACCGTTTACACGCTTCACCTGAAACACGACTATGACGCCCCCAAAGAATTCGAGCGCTCCCTGTTCATTCTGGATGACGGCTACAGCGTCAAGCCCTATTACGTCGTCGGATTCAACCCTGATAAGACGTCATTGTTTATCCACCCTGTCAGCAGTGGAATGACGCAATACATGGAACCGCGAAAAACCTATTTCCTCACACTCACAAACAAAGGTAAGTAAATGGAATTCTCAGTCGGTGAAGTAGTAATTGCAATTGAGGCTTTGGTTGATGCGGAGCTATTGCCTGATCCCCTTGCCAATGTGCTTTCAACGCATAGGCGGGAAATCAAGAAGATTGGTAATGCTTTGTTGGCTGTAAAGGCGGCTAAAGAGGAATTGGGAATTCCTAACCTCAATCAAGGCTTTACCGATGTACAGGACAAAACAACACAAATCATCAAAGGGAATTTGGAGCTATTCGCATGAAAGCTTTGTACGACATTAGGGTTTATCCAACTCCCGGCAATGCACGGCTAAAAGAGCATTCCGTGAGAATGGATAGCGATATGGCTATTTCGGATATTGAGAATTACATGGTTTCGGAATTGCGTATCAATGACACGGAGTTTTGCCGGAATACAGCCATTAGTGCTGTACGGCTAGCCGAGTGGCACCGGGGCGAGGTTATCAACGTCGCCAGTGTCCTAGGCCGCCGCATTGAGGTAATAGTCACTAAAGGTGAACTATGAGTCAGCGTAAGGTGGAGGTTCTAGTAATTGCCACTCTCGCACTCCTGTTTTTACTGGTGATCCTCATCTAGCCTGTAACCCTGTAGCACATGCTCAAAGCCCCTGTCGGCATGTCCCTAACCGGATGTGCTGGCAGGGGCTTTTTGCTGTCTCCGGGCACCCTGTAACGGGGCTTGAGAGCTAGGGTGCGCTAGGCAGACTCCGGCCGGATTCAGGGTCAAAGGTGTCCCCTGTATTCTGTCCGTTTTGAGGGGTGCAGGGTTTATGCGTTCTGTGATTCAGGGAGTGCGGAAAAAAGGAAAAAGATAATAGGGAGTGGACAGAATACAGGGATAGGATATGTGGTTTGTGTAGGTTATGGAGGTTAGCAGGATAGGGTAGGTAAACCCCTAGAACACGCGGAATATGCGGCATGTAGGCACTGTCTACATCTTCAGGGTCACTTTTTCTCTCTTATATATATTTATTTTTTTTGTTTATTTAGAAATTGATTTTAGTAAAAGAATAAAGTGAGTGATGAGAGAGACACCCTAAAAGTTGTGCAAGCCCTAAATGAGAGTCCACTATCGCGACCCAACAGTGAACCCCTATCTGGCCGCTATGTGTAGTGCGCCTATGCATGTACACCGTGAGCGTGGGTTACATACACACATAGCTCTCAGCAGCCTTCTATGGCCCCTTAGAGCGCCTGTAGGGCTATGTGTGGGAGTGAGTGCCACTATGCATCTACTAAGCCCTTAGAATGGCTCACAGCGCGTATGAGTGCATGGGAGTACGTAGGGCTGCCCTCATGTGCTGTTGATGCATACAACAGGGAAGATGTCAAGCATGGGCTTATAACAATGCATGAATAAGTAATTGTGTGTGAATGAATATGCATTACTAATTGTGTATTGGGTATTAGTAATTGTGTTTATGTGTATTACAGGAATTGTCAACTAAGTAATGTGCAGTGTATGGGTATGCATTGTAATGAATGATTATGCAGAGTGTGGGCATAAAAATTCAGAGCGATTGTTACGACATTTTTGTGAAAAAGTACTTGACTAAATCAGCTTTAGATGATAGAGGACCGAAAAAGTCCGTGCGCTTTGGAGAAACATTTAGACAAACCTGTTTTTTCCCTATAGCCTTTTCACATGGAAACTCATGAGCACATCTATGGACGTGGAGCCAATGGCCGCTGCCGTGTCTGCGGCGCTGAATCGCGCAACGGGCGGGACCGTCGCTTGAGGCGTGAGCGCAAGGCAGCAGAGCCTAAGCCGCCTGCCAAGCCCTTCAGCCTGTATGACGCGCTGTGCACCAAGGACGGGAAAGACCCGCTCGACTTCAAGTAGCTCAATCAGAACTGTGTGCTTCCCACAAGAAGCCGTCCTGAAAATATCCGCCGCAAAATTTGCGCCTAAGCGAAAAGGAAGGTAGTGTTCAAACCATGATGAACGAACAAGACCCCCAGCCTGTTGACCACATGAGCATGGAGCCGAACTGGCACTACGCTGTCGCTGACTACAATCAGCACAGTCAGGAGGACTACCACGGCACGCAGGCCACGCTCGCGCTTGCCTTTGAGCAGCGGACAGCGAACCTTCTTGAACTGTTGAACTACACCACTGCCCCTGAAAAGTTCAACCCGCTAATGCGGATCATTGAGAAGAGGTTGGGCCAGTGAGCCGCATACCCGGAACATACGAAAAGGGAGACCGTGTAAGGCTTCTCTACGTCAAGACAGAAGGTACGGTTCACTCTGACAACCGTAAAGAGGGTGGCCGCAACGTCTGGGTTGAGTGGGACACGGAGCCGGGAGAGCTTGTCTGCTGCACACCTGACACCTTCATCTCAGTGGAGGCAGGACGGTGAGCACACAGCTTGAGAAGGTACAGGCCGTCATCTACAAGGCACGCTGGGTGGACGGCGGCATTGCAACGGACAAGGCGATTGCTGAGGCGCTGCTTGAAGCAGGCGTGAGCATCACAGACCGCGACACCCCCAGTGTGCTGCGTAGTCCCTGCTGCGGTGTCCCTGTCTTCATCCAGAACGGGTGGGACGGTGGAGACGCATCTGCGGAGTGCGATTGCGGCAGTGAGTGGGGCATGGACGGCAAGCCTACCTATTGGCTGTCTAAAGTATGCACGATTTGACAGCGTGAGAAAACCCGCATAGAGTTTTCTCATAACAACCCGTAATTGAGAAAAGGAATCAAGTGAAAAACCCGTTTGAGCAGTACCCTGTCATTGAGTTCAAGGACATCCAGAAGGGTGACACCATTGCCCGAGTTGTTGAAGAAAACACGGTGCTGGACATCAAGATCGGTGTCGTTGAAGTCAGGGATGACCACGGGGGCACCGTGAGCTACTGGTACACCGAAGGTGGTATGCGAGCTATCGCCAACAGCTACCAGTCCAACAAGACCTTCTACCTGATTGACCGCCCGAAGCCGGAACTGCCCACTGAGAAAGGCTCACTCATCTTCGTCAAGAAGTATGACGGCGTTGTCCTCACCAAACCGGCGTTGGCCCTTCTTGATAGCTGCGGAGATTGGTACACCCCGGACTACATCAAGTACAGTTCCATTGGTCTCAAGGAATGGACCGTGAACGAGAAGGACAAGGCAAAGATCGAAGAGTGGACTCTCGCTGAGGCCAAGGAAGTGACCGCGTGAACGATGAACGCGAAGTCGAATTTGACGAAGAGGCATATGACCGTGGCTAAATTTACCCTTCCCAAAGCCCCTGAAGGCTACACTCTCCGTCTTGGCGGTGGCGTCCAAACCGCTTATGTTGCTCTTCGTAAGAAGACGTGGTACGGCTCCAAGCTCATCATTGCTTTCTACTTGGACCGCCTGAACCAATGGGAGGTCACTGTAGCCTCTGAGAAGTGTCTTGAGTTCAATGAACTGCGGCTTGCATTGAAGGCGTCCAAGTGAAGGCTAAGTACGCACGCCAGATTCGCGCTGGCATCATTGAAGCCAGAATGCTGTTTCCGGCATACCACCTTCTCTCAAGGCTTGGCAAGAGAGCCTTCAGCCGGGAAACTGTCAACTTTCTTGACCGGCTAATGACCGGTAAACCATACTACTTCCGAACTTGACATAGCCCCCGGTGTGCTTCTAAACTGAAGTAAATCCGACAGATTAGGAGCACACCGTGGACCCCTACGCAATCCCCTACATACTCTTCACCGTGGGGATGTGGATATACATAGGCATCTGGTTCAACAAACACATCAAGCGTGGTGAGAAGAAGGTCTGGGTCTGGGACGAAATTGCCAAGGCCAAGCAGCCTCTCCCGCTTGAACTCATGCCTCCTGTCAAATGGCAGGATATTGAAGACGTAGCCAAGTCCACTCCAGAGTACAAAGAGTGGAAGAAAAAGCATGACGCCAAGCGCAATGCTCGCGTTTCAGAGCGCAACAAGTGGAACATAGACTTCACAGACCTCAAAAAAGAACTGAAGCGTAAGAATTGCAAGCATGTGTATAACCACGCAAGCGACTGGTACTGGTACGTTTGCACCGAGTGTGGCTACGAAGACACGCCGTACTACACATTTGAGTGCGACTGTGAGTGGCATGAAGACACCAGTTACTACCACCGCAAGCAGATTTTGACACGGAGGAATCCGCTGTGTAGAGTACATGGCAGAGACATCCAAAAGTACCAAAACCAACGGTACGAAGCACACGTACAAGAATTGTTCGCCAAGGGCGGCATTATCAAAAAGGAATACTAAGTGGGAGCTTTTCCAACACGAATCACGTCCGATGAATACGCAATGGCAGACACACTTGTCATTGATGAAGGTGGCATCGACTTGATGCTTGACGGTGATTCAGTCATGGCAGCGTCGTTTGAGGGTCTGGACATTTTCAGGGTCATGGCAGACATGCTCCCGGAAGACAGAATCAAGCCAGTAGAGATGTCGCAGGCAACCTTTGACGCCACCATGGCGGGTATAAAGGCCGAGACGCTTGAGGCCACCAAAGAAGACATAGTCGAAGGTCGCGAGTATCTGGAGCGCAACATTATTGCGAATCTGTACACCCTGAAAGTCATGAGCGATACGTTGGCTGCCAAGTGAAGCGCTTCTACTACAACCTCATGGCCGATGTCACGGAGCACATCGGATGGAACCTGTTCATCTTCAACCCCTTTGGTACAGGTCACGGACGCTTCCTGAAGGCGTCTGACGACTACAAGCGCAAGCTGGCAATGCTGGCCCACCCTAGCAGCGGTCACAGGTAAAATGGCCAGCAAAGAGCGTCTTGACGCGATTGAGGCCATGCTGCTAGACGGTGCTGCACTTGCTGAGGTTGCCCGGACATTGAAGGTCAGCAGGGTCACCATCAACAGGTATTTCCCCCAGCATAGAGGCTGGAGCAAGCAGCACAATGCGGAGGTCTCTCGCGCCAAGCGCAAGTTCAACAGCATCATGAAAGCCAACGGCACAGGGATTGTGCTAGAGTAGTTTCTAACGGTTGGCCACGTACCAATTCAGACCAAGTAATATCGAGTAGATAAAGCTGAAAAACGTGGCATAACGGGTGGTAGGATTAGGAAGTCCGCTGGGGCGTTGGAGTCCCAGAAGCCGTGGTTCGAGTCCACGCCTTGCCCGACGTGAGTGTGGGCCAATTGGTAGGCCACCTGTTTTGGGAACAGGGGGTTGCAGGTTCGAGTCCTGTCACTTGCACGAACTACGTTTGTGGGTAACGTTGAGTTTCTGAAAAACCCTCGCTTTGGGGATTAGCTCAGTCAGGCAGAGCACGCGACTGTTAATCGTGTAGTCATAGGTTCAAATCCTATATCCCCAGCACATCACCGGCCTCTGTGGCCGATTACCTCAAGTCGGTGGTTTTCAATTACAAGTCTAGTTCCGGCGAAAGTCACAGGGCTAGACCTCAAGCCAATGGCACCGCTCAGGGTGTCGATAAAAGTACTGAGGACGCAGCATTGAAATATGCCGCACTGCGAGAAGCCCTCATGAAGTCCCTGCCGAAAATCGGGGCCGCTGAATGAGGGCTTTTCTGCGTCTGTGGTAGTTTTGTGTGTAGATACCACAAAACGAAACGGATTGCAACAAAATGACCGAAACAGGCATGTCAATTCTCACAAAGAAGGTTGTTGACGGCAAACTCCTTGGCGAAAGCTTTGAGGAAATTGCCAGCAATCTCCGAATTCCTGTAGAGGATGTCCTCAAGGAATGGAAGAAATACGTCTCCGCGCGTGTGGAAATTCCCAAAGAAGAGCAATGGCTTCTCATGCTTATGCGCCTTGAAGACCTTTTGGTCCGCGCAAACCTCAAGCTGGAATACAGCACAGAACTGAAGGACTTTGAAGTGGTCCTTGGTATCCTTGACCGGCTTGAGCAGCTTATGTCGCTCAACATGTCCCGCAAGGAGGTCGCACAGGCTGAGGCAGACAAGATGTACCAGCTTCAGGGTGAACAACTCTTGCATGTGCTGGAGGTCGCACGTCTGATGATGACCGGCATGATTGAAGAAGCTTTCCAGAAGCACAAGACCCTCAAGGCCGCTAAGGCAGACCTGATCGGGCAGTTGGCTGACATGAATGACAAGGCACTTGAGAGGCTTGACAGCAATGACTAAAGAACAAGAGCTTTGCGCTCTGCTGGACGCTGTATTTGACAACTACCCCGAGAAGCCCGATTTTGCGGCTATCCGTGAAATGGCGTACCTCTCCAAGCACTCTAGCTGGCTGATTACCGAGCTTCTGAAGGTGCTGTTCCTGTACAACGAAGACCCTTCGGCCTTTGACGAATACCTCTGGAGCATCACCAATGGCGCTAAGTAAGGCTGTACTCGCACAGGCGAAGACGCAGAACCTCGCTGCGAAGAAGCGAGAGCAGTACAAGCATGACATCAAGCTTTGGGCCATGGACAAGCTGGGTATCCACCTGTGGTCCAAGCAGGTTGAGATTGCCCAAGCTCTGGTGAAGCACAAGAAAGTGGCTGTCAAGTCCTGCCACGGCTCCGGCAAGAGCTATTTTGCCTCCATCGTTGTTGCATGGTGGGTAGATACCCGCTACGGTACTGAGGCCGTCGTGGTGTCCACTGCACCGACCTATGAGCAGGTCAACAAGATTCTGTGGCGTTACATCCGTCAACACCACGGCAAGAACGAACTTATGGGCCACGTCACCCAGACTGACGAGTGGAAAGACTCCAAGGGTGAGGTTGTAGCGTGGGGCCGCAAGCCTGCTGACACGAACACTCAGGGCTTTCAGGGTGTTCACTCTTCCGGTGGTGTGCTGGCGGTCATTGATGAGGCCTGTGGCGTCAACGAAACGCTGTTTACGGGTGTAGAAGCCATTACAACGGGTTCTCATGACCGAATTCTTGCAATTGCCAACCCCGATATCCCGACTTCCGAATTCGGGCGTATTTTCCTCAAAGACGACAAATCATGGCACAAAATCACCATTTCGGCCTATGATACCCCCAATTTCACTGGCGAATACATGCCTGAAGAGGCTCGCAAGGGTCTGGTGTCTGTCGAGTGGGCAGAGGAAAAGAAGGACCAGTGGGGCGTTGAATCCCCTCGCTACAAGTCCAAGGTACTGGGTGAATTCACCACAGAGGGTGGTAGGAACCTCTTCACGCTGGAAACCCTGACTCGGGGGCACGCGACTGAGATTAGGCCGTCACAGGAGAGCGTACCGCGTCTGGGATGCGATATTGCCCGGTACGGTGACGACTACACGGTGGTCTACCTGTACCATGACGGCAACTTGCGCCTGCTGGACCGTTGGAATAAGACCAACACGGTTGAGACAGCACGCAAGATTCGTGATCTCGCGTGGGAGTACGGCTGCAACGAAGTCCGCATTGACGGTGTTGGCCTTGGTGGTCCTGTCGTGGATATGGTAGCTCACCAGTCGGATAACCGATACGAGACTATCGCTATGATTGGTAACGCTTCCTCTCCTGATCTTGACAAGTGGCTCAACGCGCGTGCCTATTGGTACGACAATATGCGTGAGCGCATGTTCAAGAGCGAAATTGACATCACCTTTGAGGACAAAGCCCTTGAAGATGAACTTGGGGATGTTGAGTATTTCTTCGCCAAGCGTGGCTCCTTGCAAATTGAATCCAAGGATGACATTATCAAGCGCCGTGGTAAGTCTCCTGACTTTGCGGACGCCGCTGTGTACGCATGTGCTGAATTGGGAATTGATCCTACGGCTCCAGAATCCAAACTAAGTCCGGGTGAGGAATACAGCTACGGGCTGGAAGAATTGCTCTACGATTACGAAACCACTATTTCTCCGTGGTAAGAAAAGGTCTCCTGTTAGAATTAGCAGGAGACCTTTTCATTTGTAATAGGAGACAAGTTGACTACGCTAGCTGAAGTAAAGCAGAGTGCCGAAATTGCACGGCTGCGGGGCGAGAATGACGCATTGCAGCACAGCTTTGAAACTCTGCAAGAATCAATGGCTGACGTTGTACTTGCATTGGATGATGTTGGCTGGCGTCCCTTGGGCGCTAATGAAGACGCCACTGAAATCAAGCTGGACACGATCAAGAATGTAGCACAGACCACTCGCGGTCTCGTGGCTATCAATCCTCTCATCAAGCGTGGTGTCGCTGTGCGTACCACGTTTATCTGGGGCGCTGGCGTCAAATTCATCGGCATTGATGAAAAAGACCCGCTGCTTACTGATCCGAACAACAAGAAGTTCCACTTCTCCCCACAGGCATATGCAGAGCTTGAAGCCTGCATGGCCACCGATGGGCAGATTTTCACTCTGATCACGAAGCCGGGTGGTGGCCGTCGCCGGTTGACCACAGACGGCAAGGCTTCGGTCGCCAAGATCACTCGCATTCCCATGGGTGAGATTGTCGCCACGGTGAGCAACCCTTACAACAAAGAGGACATCTGGTTCTTCAAGCGGTCCTTTGAAGTGACCACTGAGAGCTACCGAACGGGCGAAGCCAGTTCCAAGAATGTCGAAGCTTGGTACCCGGCTACCGACTACGACATTGAGAACGGCAAACCTTTCACCATTCAGAACAAGCCGGTTGTCTGGAACTCCGCGATCCTCCACAACACTGCCAACAAGCAGGTTGGCTGGAAGTGGGGCGCACCTGACCTCATGAGCGTCATCTTCTGGACCAAGGCGTACAAGGAATTCCTTGAGAACTCCGCTTCGCTGGTGAAGGCATACAGCCGGTTCGCGTTCAAGATCACGGCTCCTACCAAGAACGCCGTACAGGGCGCTTCCGCAAAGGTGGCTGCACAGCCTACGCGCGATCCCTTCACTGGCGAGGTCTCCGCTGTCGGTGGAACTGCTGTCATGGGCATGGGCACCACAATGTCCACCATTGGCCGTACAGGCGGCTCCGTTGACTTCAACGCGGGTCTTCCGCTGGCGTCCATGGTAGCTGCCGGTCTGGAAATCCCTCTGACGGCTCTCACGTCCGATTCAGGCTCTTCCAACCGCTCTGCGGCTGAGACCCTTGAGCAGCCTACGTTGAAGGCTATGAAGGCCCGTCAGCAGCTTTGGGGAGGGTATTTCGAGCGTCTGTTCGCCTACCTTGGCAAAGAAGACGTGAAGGTTGTCTGGGGCAAGATTGATGCCGGTGAAGTTCTCCGCAACATGCAGGCAATCACAGCAGCAACTCCGCTCAATGTGCTGCACGCTGAAGAGGTCCGCGAACTGGTCAAGGTCATTCTCGAAATTGAGAACGATAACGATCTTCCGACTGAGGAAGAGCTTGGACTCCTGAATCCGTCAAACACCGAACTGGGTAAGGCTCAACTGGAGACAGCCAAGAATCCTCCCCAGCCGGTAGTGGCAGGGCCGAACGGTAAGCCGGGAAGCTCTCCCGGTAAGAGCACCAATTCCACGAAGAAGGCGCAATCGAACGCGCCAAGCTACGGGGACAACAGTAATCGCAAGGCTGCTGGACAGCACAAGTACTCTCAGGGAAGGAACGGCTAAAGTGGCTGTACTGCCGAACGAAATCCCCACCGGCCTTGTAACCGGACAATACTACTTCGTCAACGAAGACAACATTGACGCTGACACTGATCCAGAGTTGACGGTTGTTTCCGGTAAGGTCACCTTCACGTGTGAGGCTACGGACCCGCTCCGTATGCCCACCAAGAAGGCTGTCATCATTCCGATGACCTTTGATGCTGAGTTCGACTCTCAAGGCCGTCTCGTGCCCAAGGGGCGGACTGACGTAGGCATTGAGCTTCCGGCGTCGAACTCCCCCCTGTTCAACCCTACGGGCTTCACGTGGAAGGTCGAGTTTGACCTTCTGGATGTGGCCACTGGCTACACGGTGGTACTGCCGTCCTTCAGCATCTTCGTGCCTGAAGGTGTCACGAGTGACATGGTTGACCTCATGCCGGTTTCCATGCAGGGCGGTGTGCTGACTACCCAAGGTCCACAGGGCGCTGTGGGTGACATGAGCTTGGCGTATGACTCCGTGAACAAGTCTGGGGCTGTGGCTCTGACTGAGGCTGACCTTCCCAGCACACCGGAGTGGCGTCTGACGGGCAACGTCACCTTGACACTGCCTACTCCTGCTGCTACACCGAAACGTTCGGGCACGATCACTCTTATCCTGACTCAGGATGGTACGGGAGGTCGCACGATCACGTGGCCTGCCAGCGTGAAGTGGCCTGACGGTATCGTACAGCAGCCTGCCTCTGCTGCCAACTCCATTTCGTTTATCAATCTGTTGTGGACCGGCACGTATTGGTTCGGTCTTGTAGGAGGCAAGAGCCTTGCGTAGAGACTCTATTGATTCTGGCTCCCAGCCCATCCGTAACTACGCGGGTAATCCGGCATTCAATACTGTGAGTGCCGGTACCACGAATGTTCGCCAGAACCTCGCACAGTACCCAAACTTCGATTACGCTGGCGTATTCATCCCAGTACGTCAGAACCTTTGCACCAATCCACGCGGTGTCCTCACGATGTTGCATTACTCCGGTCCTACGGCTCAGACGATCACGAACAACATTTCCGTGACCGCACCGGAAGGTATCACAACAGCGCTGCGATTCACCTATGGGCCGTCAGCCAGCAACCCCGGCTTGAACATCATGTCGCCAATCAGTGCCAGCACTACTTACACGATGTCAGCCTACGTGATGATTGAGTCCTTGACCAGCACTCCGGGCGGGGGAGGATTCGCTGAGAACGGTGTCGTTTCTGGCACTGCTTTGGACAACGCACAGGTCGGTGTTTGGCAGAAGATTACTTGGACCCGTACTACTACAGCTTCGCCGGGGCCGAATTTCGGTATCCGTTTTGCAGCGGTAGGCGGCACTGGAACAGGCTCGATTCTTGTAACGGGCATCATGATTGAAGCTGTCGATGCAGCTAACGCTTCGCCCACTTTCTTTGATGGGGCCACAGCAGCGTCCGGTGACTTCAGCTACGCATGGACTAGTACAGCCAATGCAAGCGTTAGTTGGATGCGTGCCCCCTCAATTGGGGGTTGGGCGGCTACAAGCACAGGTATTGCCTACCAGTCCGGTACTTCGCCTATGCATGGGACAAAATGTGGGGCTGTGCTTACAAAGGGTTTCAATGGTGATGGGCTATACCATAACAACATCACCGTCACAGCAGGGCTAACTTACACCGTTTCGATATGGATTAAGTTGACTTCTGTTGTGCCGTCGATGAACGTATTGCTGCGTTGGAAGGACAGCAACGAAACGATTCTGAAGGATGATTTTCTCAACATTCAGGGAAGCTTGGTTGTAGGTCAATGGGTTAGAGTCTCAGCTACGTTCACAGCAGTTTCAGGGGCAACTAGGCTCCAACCTATGGTGCGTGCTAATGCAACCCATACCCCGACGACATTCTATGTGGACTCGCTCATGGTGGAACAGAACACTGTGATGACAGGTTACTTTGACGGGTCTACATCTTCTGTGGGGGACTTTACTTACCTGTGGGGCGGTACAGTAGGGCAAAGTATCAGCAATGAGCGTGTATTCAACGTTCCGGCTGCGATAGCTGGCAAAAGTACTGGTGTCGGGTTTGAGAACAGTAAGTTTTGGGTTTACGCTGCCACTGCTGAAGACGGCTCAAAGACGTGCAAGTGGGTCGCTCCTGCCGGAACTCCAAGCTCTAACTGGAGACTTGCTGGAATTACAGGCAATAGCCAGTACGGATTCCCCGGTACACAACTCAAGGCTGGTGGCCAGTACACGTTGTGGATTCGATACCGTGCGTATGGCTGGGGCAGCACTCAGACGTTTCAAGTACAGGTGGCTGACCAGACGGGGCAGAACATTGTTGCAGCCTACGACACTTCACGGCTTATCAACACTACGGGGTGGACTGAGTACCGTAGGACGTTCACAGCACTGCGGGACGGTACTCCAGCCACCACCGTATACGCTTCCCTTCCTCTGGTTCCTCAGACAGCGACAGATGGTGTGTTTGAGTTCCGGGAATGGATGCTCGTTGAAGGAGATTACCGGGGAGACTTCATAGACGGTACAAAGCCCTTCAGCAAGTGGGAAGGTACTGTCAACGGGAGCACATCAATTGGCTACCCGCCTCAGTTGCTTGACCTTGCTGGCAAGCCCGAATATGACTTGACAACTTCAACGGTAGGCGGGTATACCTTGCCGGGCGGTTTCGGAGATGCTGAAGCTAGGACTATTTATACGGTCTACAGCAACTTGGCTGACATCACAGATTCAAGTGTTCCGCTACTGCTAACCTACGGTTCCACAGCATTGAATGATGTTGTGCCCAATACATTTATCACGATGCGCCAACAGACTTTTGCTGGCCCGAGTAACGCGCTTCTGGCGCGTAGGACGGGCGGGGCTGGTTCACTGACAGCCGGTAGCATGGTTGGCAACAACGTAGCAGTATGGGGCTTGAATACCAGCGGTTTCATTTTCAACTCACTGAATAATGGTTCAGTGGTAACGGATAGTCAGGTAATGACTCTGCCGCATGAGCGTATTTCTATTTCCGCGCCTACCGCGTGGGGGGTTCATATTCGCACCATTATCTACCGTGGCTACCACGATGCAGTAACTAGGGCAGCGGTTAGCCGCTACCTTGGAAACAAGTACGGTGCGAAGGTAGCATAAAGAACGGCCCTCTTAGGAGGGCTTTTCTTTTGCCATTTGACAATCTGCTAATATTGTGTTTAGGAACAATAGGAGTGTGACAATGGCTCAACTGCTAGAAGCAGGAAAGCTTGCAGGCAATCTTACAGGTAAGACATGGCGTATCAAGATTATTGAAGGTGACCGTCAAGGGTCATCTGCCTATTACCCCAAAGAAGCGCTTGAAGCTGGCAAGGGTTTGTTCAAGGCAGGCGTTCGCAGCTTTGAGAACCACCCAAGCTCAGAAGATAAATGGTCCCAGCCGGAACGGCGTATTGGTGACATTGTTGGTTGGCTTTCCGAAGATGCTGAATTCGACGGCAAAGACCTTTGGGCAAACCTGACAATCAAGGAATCCAAGCGTGCCGAAATCAAGGAACTCGCTGAAGCTGGCTTGATTGCAGTGTCCATTAGGGCAGAAGGAAACCTTGTAGAAACTGCAAGGGGAATGGAAGTTGCGGAATTCACGCAGGTCCATTCGGTTGACATTGTTACCACGGCTGGTGCCGGTGGAGCATTTGACTCTCTTGTAGAGTCTGCCAGAGAAAACAATTCCCAAGAACAAAAGCTTGAGGAAGCACAGGAAGAGGAAACTGAATTGGAACTCCCCAAGGAATTTTTGGACGCGCTTGACAACCTGACCAAGGGTGTCAACACTCTCAACGAGTCTCTTGCAGCAGAGCAGACCGCTCGTGAGCTTGCAGAGACCGAGAAGCAGAAGGCTCTTGAAGAGGCCAACAAGCCCAAGGCTCTGTCCGCCACTGAGGTTGCTGACGCTCTCGTAGAGGCCAAGCTGTCCGCTAAGGCTCGCACTCGTGTGCTTGAGGCTGTCGAAGCTGGCAAGGCTCTTGACGAAGCTATCAAGGCAGAGCAGGAAATTGCTGCTGAGATTCTTGAGGCTGCAAAGGCTGGAGACGGTGCTGGCCTTATTGAAGAGGCCGGTAATGGCAATAAGGCGTTTGACTTTAGTTCGGTGTATGCCAGCAACTAATTAGGCGGTGATCCTGTCTCCCTCAGCACAGGGGCATAACGCTGTGAAGCCGTAATGGGTGTGCTAATGGGGCAGGTATTCAATAGAGAGTACCTGCCCCGCTTTACCAAAATCTTTAGTTCTAAATGGCATTTGACAATTGTCTGCTAATATGTTATTAGAACAAATTCTCGAAAGGGTCAAACAGTGGCTTTGAACGAAGTTTTCAAGGAAGGTAACCACCTTTCTGCGCCAGTCCCCGATGGTACTTTCTCCGGTACCCCTCTCCGTATTGGCATTCTGAATGCCGTTGCTGAGACTGACGAAGGTGGCGCAACTACCAATCAGAATGTCATCAATGGCGTTCCGCAGAAGACCGGCGGTATCGGCAATGCTGATAACTTCGCCTCCATCAGCCACGTTGGTGTCTGGCGAGTTCCTGTGAACGGTGCACTTGCCGGTTACGGTACTCCCGTATACATCACCCCTGCTGGCGCTCTGACGGCAACGGCCACTGGCAACTTCCTCTGGGGCGCGGCTATCCGTGCTAAGGGAACTGGTCTGGGAGATGCAATCGTAAAGGTTCTCCAGCCCGGTCAAGTAACGGCAAGCGCGTAAGGAATAGCGGACAATGGATTACAACAAGAAACTTGAAGAGACCGCTAAGGTCTTTGGTGACGCTCTCGGTGGAGACTACCGTGCTCGCGGTATTCTCAAGCAGGTAGTTTCTGAGGGTCATGCCTTCAACGAAGCTATCTCTACCTCTGACCTCGCTCGCACGTTCGCTTACGCCAACGGTGCTGAACTGCTCAAGCAGTATGCAGGTCTCCCCACCACGTGGACCCAGTTCGCCAAGCGCGACGTATTTGAGGACTTCAAGCCGAAGCGCAAGAAGGAATTCCTCTTCAACAACGCGATTGACCTCGCGGACAACGGCGGTTTCGCGACTCCGGTTCACTCGCTGCCGAACATCCCTGAACTGACTGAGTACCCAACGTTCCGGTGGAGCACATCCGAAAAGGGTCTGTCTCTGCGTAAGAACGGTGCTCGCATTCCGTTCTCGTGGGAAGACGTCATCAACGATGAGTGGGGCTTCATTGCCTCTCTGCCGGGTGAAATGGCTCGCATTGCGAAGACCACTGAGGAAACCGCTGCTCTTGAGTCGCTGGTCACTCCTACTGGTGTGAACACTGTCACCTTCAACTCCGGCAACGGCAACGCCATGGGTACGACTGGTGCATCCGGTACCCGCTACAAGCTGTCTCTGAACGCTCTGGAATTCGCCAAGCGCGAAATCCGCAGCCGTCAGGTCAACGGCAACTACGTCACGGTGAACAAGTTCGCCCTGATCGTTCCTACCAACCTTCAGACCACGGCAGAGCGCATTCTGGCTCTCGGTTCTGTTGAGGTTACGGAAGGCACCAAGAAGTACACCACTTCTGTTGGTAGCTCCGATGTGACTCTGGTAGTCAACGACTACCTCACTCAGATCAACAAGGATGCTAACGCAGCCACCACGTGGTTCCTTGTTCCGCTGAACGGTAACGACGGTACCCGCGATTCCATCGTGGTCAACTTCCTCCGCAACCACGAGAAGCCAGAGTTCCGCCAGTCGGGCAACACCGGCCTCTACTTGGGCGGCGGCGCTGTTCCTTCTCTGGAAGGCTCGCTGTTGAATGATGACATCGAGTACCGCGTGCGTCACGTTGTGGCTGGTGGCTTCTGGTTCGGTGCGTCCATGTACGCATCCACCGGCGAGTCCAACGCTGCTGCTCCTGACTTCCTGACTCCTGTAGTCTAAGTCTTCTAGAAAAGCCCCTACCGAAAGGTGGGGGCTTTTCTTATGCCCTATTGGAGGTCAATCACTTGCCGTGCGAAAGCAGCGTAGACAGTGTACATGCCATGCATCTCAAGATACCTTTGTTCCCACATAAGATGTTGGTTGAGGTATGCCTCACTCCGCACATTGTCAAAGATCAGGATTTGGACGTTGCGGGACAGGTCACTAGCGTACATTTCTGCCAGCCAAAGCTCCCACTCCTTTTCAAGGAGGTTTCTTGCGTTTACAACCTTTGTCTTGGCTTCGTAGTACTCTTCCTTGCTTCCGGTCCAAGCAGGCATTGGGAGAGAACGTACAGATTCGATAAGCTGTTCTGTGTGCATGTGTCCACAGTAACCTCTCCAGCAGAAAACTGTCAAGTGTGCTAAAGTATTTATTACGGCAGTTCCGAGCTATACCTCTTCGCTTTCCTTCCTTTCGCGATTGAGTGCTCCTGCTAAGAATCCCCCACTGAATACGGGCAGTGGGGGATTTTTCTTGCGTTATAACCTTAGCCGGTATTTTCTGACTTAGGTTATTTGACAAATGCTAGAATGTATGGTATGGCCAACATTTATCCCCCACAGTACAATACCCCACTGGGGCAGCTTAGGGCGCTGCTGTTCCAGACAGAGCGGTACAAAGACCCCGCGAATCCTGAAGCTCCTGCTGACTACCTCGTACCTGATGACCAACTGAGTGCCTACATTGCAATCAATGGTGACAAGCTGTATGGCGCTGCTGCTGATGCCCTGCTTGCTTTGGCATCCAACGAAGCGCTTGTGTCCAAGAAAATTCGTACTGAAGACCTCAGCACAGACGGTCCCGCTGTAGCTGCTGAACTTCGCCGCACCGCTGCTGAATTCAAGATCAAGCAGAATGACTTGGATGAGTCCAACGATTCCCTTGAGGCATTTGAGGTTGTGGACTTCTACGAGACTCCTGCAAAGTGGCCGCTCCGATGAGGGGTGTATTCCATCCGGGGTTTATCTTCCACCACCGGAATACGGTAAATGGTACACACTTGGGGCGTGTGCTTATTGAGCATATTACGGAGCGCGGTGATTACAACTTTGAAACTGGAGAAGTTGACGGTGGAGGTTACGAACCTATCTACCGTGGGGCTGCCCGAATTCAGAAGGTAGCATTCCCTACCAACCGTGACATTCCTGAAGATGCAGCCAAACTTCAACGTATGCGTATTTGCATTGGCTTTGATGAAAACGAACTGATCCCCGGCTCATTCAACGTGAGTGTGAATGACCGGATTACTGTTCTCGCAAATGAGTCGGACCCCGAGAAGGTTGGGGACACCTACTACGTTCATGGGGACGAATCCAGCAGCAACGCTTGGGAGCGTGTGCTGACAGCACAGAACAACATGAAGCAGGCGTAATGAAAACTTGCAAGCACTGTGGCCGCAACATCTCTAAGGGTTCTGGAGGTCTGTGGATTCACGAGACCTACCTGTACCGCTGCCTTCAGAAGGACTCAGGACAGCCTTACGGACTGGAAGCGGAGCCTAGTGACTAGGGCAGGCGTAGAGGGCCGTGTGCAGTTGCGTAACAGTCTGCTCGGATTCAACAAAGCTGCCAAGACCACAATCCGTAAGAACGCTGTGGATGACGCCTTGGTGGCAGGGATCATTGCAAAGAACGTTGGCCAAAACACTATTGCAACAACACCCTCTGATCTGTCCATAGAGCCAAAGGACAACCGTATCTGGACAGGTGCCATGTACGACGCCTACGACGCTGATGTGACACAGCGAGGGAACATTATCACTGTCAAGTGGGGCTGGCTGAACAAGAAGAAAAAGTACTTTGACATTCAAGAGCATGGTGGCACTGTCGAAACTCGCAGGGGAACGGTTGAGGTCAGTGCCATGCACGCGCTGACCAACTCCGCAATGGCTGTGGAGAAACACCTGAAGAACAAGGGAATCAAGTGACACTGTTTCAAAGCCAAGAAGAAATCATTGCTCGCATCAAGACAATTCCTCATGTGGATCATCATGAAGATGAAGTTCCTGACGAAGACATGATTACGATGATTGGTGATCAAATCAAACCGTACATCACCATTTCCTTTGGTGGTACGGCTGAGGCTCCACGTCGCATGAATGGAATTGTCGGGGCTGCTTATGACTCTGACGAAACAACAATTGTCATTCAGTGTGTTGCGAGTACAAAAGGGGCAGCGCGACGGCTGCATTCTATTGCCCGTACTAAGCTGCTTGGATTTGTTCCAACCAATTGCGGAGAAATCCGAAATGCGCTTTATGGGGCGCACGGTGCTGTAACGCACTTGGTAAATCCAAGCCGTTATGCATCAACACAGTCATTCCGATATATCGTGAATGCAGCGGAAATTCCCGCATAGCACAACCGTGCTAATATTGAATAGGATAAAGGAGAGCAAAAGTGAGTGAATTTGAGAAAGTTTACGCCGTCCACGAAGTGACTGGCATTATTTCTCTGGTCTTGCCAAGCGAGATTGAAAACATCCCGGCTTTGAAGAAAGCTACACAGAAGCAGATTGATGCAGCCATTCGCGCTGAGGAAATCGAAGTCTTCGGTGAGGCTGTCAAAGACGGCGTAATTCCAGAAGGTCCGATTGCCAAGGGCGCTGACGACGAAGTAACAAACAAGGATGGTGCCGACAATGGCTAAAATGATGTCGCCAAACACGACTATCTGGTGGGTTCCTGAATCCGCCAACCTCAACCCGCTGGCACCCTCTGCTGCGCTGTTGACGGTTGCCCGTAACATCTCGTGTGCTGTTGTCTCGGGTTACACCCTGAATGCAACTGACTCTGACGTTGATGACAGCACAAGCATTTGTGACGGTGCGAACGTAGAGCTTCCGACGTTCTACAACTACGAAGCCAACATCACGTTCTTCCGTGACTCGGACCTTGTGACCACCACGACTGACTACGCTAAGGCGTTCAACTTCTTCAAGACTGGCCGTTCCATCGGCTGGCTTGTACGTCGTCTCGGTTATCCGTCCACCACGGCTGCTGCCGTTGGTCACGTTGTCTCGGTCTACAAGGTCATGTCTGACATCTCTCAGGATGTCGTGTCTGACTCTGGCCCGATCCAGTTCACGGTTCCGTTTGCTCAGCAGGGCAGCATGAACCTCAACGTCGCTCTCGTAGCGTAAGGATGATGCCCAATGGCTAAAATGATGTCCCCGAACTCTACTATCTGGTGGGTTCCTCTCGCTGGCATTGCGAACTACCTTGTTCCCAAGGCTACCGAACTTGCTGCTGGTGTCAACATCTCCGCTGCAATTGTTACCGGCTACACGCTGGCTGCAACTGACTCGGATACCGATGACTCCAAGACTATCGTAGATGAAGGTAACGTGTCAACGTACACCTTCGGTAACTACGAAGCGAACATTTCCTTCTTCCGTGACGCCATTGGTGACGCACCTACGGTGTTCACCACGGCTGTGAACCTGTTCAAGGCAGGTCGCGTGGAAGGTTGGCTTGTGAGCCGCCACGGTTACAAGTCCACTGTCGCTCCTGCTTCCGGGCAGCTTGTCTCGGTCTTCCGTGTAATCTCCGATTACACTCAGGACGTTGAAGGCGACGGCGGCGCACCGATCCAGTTCACCGTTCCATTCAAGCCGCAGGGCCAAATGGCAGTGAACGTCGTACTTGCCACGTAGCATGTGCTAGAGTAGTACACGTTGGTATTGGAACGTAACGAATCCTGAAAAGCCCCTCTCTTTCCACGGAGAGGGGCTTTTCTACGTTCTGATAGTATAGGGGTTGAGCTTATACCCCCTAAAAAAGGAAATGTCAAATTGTCTGTGAACGAAGCTGAAGTTGCCGCCGTTGTTGAAGAAATGAAGGCTGACGAAACCTTTGATCTTGTTGAGGCACTGAATGAGGTTACCTACCCTACGGGTGAGGTCAAGGTTTACCTTGACGCTGCTGGTGCAGAAGAATTGAATGAAGTCCTAGCGGAAATTGCTGAACTCGGTCGAGAGGCATTGAAGTACTCCGCTGAAGCACAGGGGTCTATGACTGACTCTCCTGAAAAGGAAGCTATCGACGCGCAGATTGAAGAGCTTCAGGAGCGCGAGAAGGAACTTATTGAGCGCGTCTCCGGCTCTGCTCTCACCTTCCACATGCGTGGTGTGGCGCCTGAACTCTGGCGCATTCTGGTCAAGGAAGTCCGTCGCAAGAACAAGGCTGCTTCCAAGGCTTCTGCCGATGAGAAGGAAGAGGCCAATGAGGTCATGCTGGAGAAGCTTGACAACGAACTGGTCTCCAAGGCAATCATCCGGGTAACCAATGCCAAGGGCGCGACTGACGAACGTGCCTTCAAGGTTGAGACTGTAGAGAAGCTTCGCGGCAAGCTGCTCCAGTCTGAGTGGGAGCGTGTGCTGGATAAGGCCAACACCCTGACCTTCGCCAATGCTGTATTCCACAACGTCAAGGCTGCGGACGCAGATTTTTTGTCACAGTCCTAATCCGTCCTCAGCAGCGCGGTTACCTTCGGGCAATCGCTTCTGCTAAGGAATGGGGTTACTCACCGGCTCACATGCTGATGAATAACCACAAGAAGCTGAAGACCCCACACAAATGGGATGCAGCTTTGGCCATGGCTTACGAGACAATTGAGAAAGAGAAATGCCCCAAGTGTGGAGTTCCCGTTTGGTACGCATACTCTGAGAACAACGCAATTGCTTTCAAGCATGACCACATTGAATGCCACTCATGTGCTTTTGATGAAGTGGAAAGCAAGAAGATCAAGAATCCTCAGCCGGGTAGGACATTGTTTGTTGTTCCGGTTTTGGAAGAAGGTTTTGATACTCTCCCCACTCGGGAGGATTATCACAACGAACTAATGGCCAAGGTTGCAAAAGAAGCCGAGGCTACATAAGAAATGCCCTTCAGTCAAAAGCTGGAGGGCATTTTCGTTTATACGATAGAATTGACATAGTTCAATTCCTATGATATAAGGGGCGCGTGTGTCCGGCGATTTCAACGCTAGTGTGGTAATTAGCACAGCCGAGTCAGAAAAGGGTTTGCGGAACCTTGACAATACGGCCAAAGACCTTGACAAAACTCTCCGCAATCTTGATGGTGCCCTCAAAGGTGCTCAGGGAAACCTTGACTCTGTAGCCAAGAGCATGGCTGAACTGACTCGCGCGAACGCTGCGTTGATCCGTTCTGACCGTGACCGTGCCAAGGCAACCACTGAAGCTGCTCGTGCCGATGGTGTACGCATCAACAACTCTTCCAAGCTGGCTAAGACCGCGCGTGAACAGGCACTTGCTGAAGCGAAGATTGCTCGCATCCGTCAGGGTGGTGTGGCCAGCGGTCTGGGAGCCGCTGCTACTTCTGCACGCCGTGACGCTGAAGCTCGCGTGCGTATGGATGCACAGGCAGCTATCGGCGCTCAGAGGCTCGCTACGGAGACAGAACGCACCACGGCTGCTTCTACTCGTGGAGCTATGGCACAGCAGCAGCTTGCCAGCGCTACGGCTCGTACAGAGCTTACTCAGCTTCGCCTTGCACAGGCACAGCAGAAGGCTGCTTCCGGCTCCATGAGTCTCAATGACAGCCTCAGCAACTCGCGCTACCTGCTCTATGACGTGGGGCAGACCTTCACCGTAATCAGTGCTGCCCTGATGTCGATCCCTGTTGCCACGTCTGCTGTGGCTATCGCCTATGAACGCGACTTCGCACAGGTGATCCGTACCAACGACTCACTCAAGGACTCGACTACTACAAGCTTCGCTGACCTTCGTCAGGAACTCAAGTCACTGGCCACGGAGATTCCGTTGACGTTCGGTGAGTTCGCGAACATCTCCACCATTGGCGGTCAGCTTGGTATCGCTGGAGAGGAAATCGGCGCGTTCACCGAAACGGTTGCACGCTTCGGTGCTGCATCGAACGTCTCTCTTGACGAAGCCTCTACTGCCTTTGGCCGTCTCCAGAATAGCTTTGATCCGCTCCGAAAGCAAGAGGACTTCTTCAACAAGATCGGTTCCTCTATCGCCTACGTCGGTGTGAAGTCTGCCGCTACGGAAACCGAAATCATTGCTGTCACCAACCAGATTGCTGCTGCCGGTGCACAGTTCGGCTTCACGGCTGATCAGGTTGTGGGTCTCTCCGGTGCGCTGGCATCCGTGCGTATCCGTCCTGAACTGGCTCGTGGTGCGTTCCAGCGCATCATGCTTGGACTCTCCCGCTCTGCTGATGAAGGTGGGCAGGCTTTCCACAAGTTTGCCAAGTACACTGGCGAAACTGACGACGCTGCCAAGAACCTGCTGAAGACTGACCCTTCCGCGTTCTTCTACAAGTACATCGGAGGTATCAAGCAGGCGATTGCTGACACCGGCTCTGTCTCCGGTGTGCTGGATGACATTGGAGCCAAGAACGTCTTTGACAAGCAGTTCATCCTTGGTCTGGCCAACGGCTACGGTGTCTTCGGTGACTCCCTGAAGAACGCCTCCACTGCCTTCTCTGAGGGATCATTCCTGAAGGAAAGCACGCAGGGCGTCTTCGAGACCATGGACGCGAAGATCAAGCGTATTTCCAACTCCATTCAGAACCTCATGGACACGCTGGCCAAGGGTTCGCTGGGTGAGGGCGGTATCCTCAGCACATTGGCTGACACCGTTCTGAACATCACCACTGCTGCTGACCGGCTGGCAAAGTCCTCTCCTGCAATCACTACGTTCATCAACGCCTTCTTGGGTCTGGGTACCGTTGTCGGTGTCCTGCTCGCGTTCAAGGCTGCACAGGCGTTCACGCTTGCTGGCATGGTCGGTTTCCAGCAGGTCTTGGGTGCCGGTACCCTCAAGTCAGGTCTGACCGCTAAGGGTACGATCCAGCAGGTAGCCATGACTATGCTCATGGCCAAGGGTGCTTCTGCTCAGTACGCCGCGTCTCTGATCCAGAACGCTGGAGCTTTCAAGGCGCTGTCCATCGCTGCAACCACTTCCAACAGCGCAATCAAGGCTGGCACTGCCGGTTCCATCGGTGTCCTTGCTCCTACTGCTACCACGGCAACCGGCGCTCTTGGGCGTCTGGGTGGGGGCATGAAGTCTCTCGGTTCCGCTGCTCTCGGTCTTGCCGGTGGTCCTGTGGGTGTGCTGATTGGCGCTGCGGCTCTGATCGGTACCACCATGATCACGTCTGCTGAAGAGACTTCTCAGGCTGCTGATCAAATGGCTCGCGCCATGGGTCAGGGTGCCGACGCTGCCAAGCGTGCCTCTGCTGAAGCCCTTGACCAGATCAAGGTTTCGTGGATGGACGGCATTGCTGTAGGCAACTTGAACAAGTCACTGACTGAGGTTGCACGTCAGGCTGGTGTCCCCTTTGAGAAGCTGGCTGCCGCTGCCCTGAAGGGCCGTGACGCTGGCAAGGAAGTCATCAAGGTACTTGACGAAGTTGCTCGCAAGAAGGGCTTCGCAGACTTCGGGGACATGCAGAACAAGGACTTCGACGGTCGCCTTGAGTGGATCAAGAACAAGGTCACTGAGGTTGGCGAGAAGTCTGCTGCCGCAACTGAGAACCTGAAGGACGTTGACAAGGCTGCTGGCGGTGTCGGTGACGCTGCCGCTAATGCTGCCCCGTCTGTTGACGGACTCACTAAGGAAATCGGAGATGTCGGTGACAAAGCGGAAACCGCTGCTGACAAGATCGACAAGCTGATTGACCAGATTTTTGGTATCGCCAATGCGGAATCTGCCACCCAAGAGGCTTTGAACAATCTGGGTGAAGGTCTCGCTAACTCACTGGACTTCAGCACATCCACTGAAGGTGGGCGCGAGAACATTGCGAACTACCAAGAGGCTTTGGCTGCCGCTGCTCGGGAACAGCAGAACCTCATTGAAACCACTGGAAAGTCAACTCAGCAGGCAACGGCTGACTACACGGCGTTCGTTGATGGTCTGACACAGGAAATGGCTGCTCGCGGTATTGATCCTGCACAGGTCAGCGCTGTGGCAGAACAGGCGAAGCAGGGCGTGGCTAGCATCTTCGGTGAGGGTGTAGACCTGCCGGTGAACGTGGACACTGACAAAGCCCTGTCTGACCTGTCGGTGTTTGATCAGACGTTGCGTGACTTCCTCAAGAACAACAATCCTCACATGGCGATTGCTGCGGACACGACTCCTGCACAGCAGGCTGTGCTTCAGCTTGCACAGGATGTTTCCACGATCACTGGTGAGCCTTATGAGGTTGTCCTTGCGGCACTGACTGATCCGGCCAACGAAAACGCGGCCCGGATGCAGCAGTACATTGTTGACATCGTGAACGGCAAGTACGAAGCGAAGATCAACACTGATACTTCGGCTGCCATTGCCAACGTCATGAACTTCAGCAACTACACGCGCGCTGAACTGTTCAGCCTTCAGGGTGTCGTGAGTAACGTCGCTGGCATGATGGAGAGCTTCGGTCTTGGCGGAGTCAAGAAGATCGCCAACAGTATGCTCAACAACTACAAGAGCAAGTTGAGCACTGGCACTGCTGGTGCCGCGCCGTCTCAGGTGAAGGCTGCACCTACAGCAGCAGCCACTCCTAACTTTGGTGGCCTTTCAAACGGCTATGACAAGGTGAAGGAAGCAGCCAAGAAGGCTGGCGACGCCGGTAAGAAGGCTGGCGACGACATGAAGGACGGCATTGACAGTGCCACCCAAGCTGCTGAGGATTACGCCAACCGTTTGAAGACTGGCCTGCAAAGTGCTTTTGATCAGCAGCACGGTCTCCAGAAGGCCACGGATGAGTACCACTCTGCCCTGAATGCTATCGCCAAGAAGCGTGAAGATGAACTTCAGCAGATCAGTGACCTCATTGAGAAGCAGAAGGAACTCAACAATGAGCGTAACGACGAAATGGTCAACGCTCGCAAGGCTGGGATTGAGAAAGACATCTCCATCAAGTATGGAGAAGTTGATCGTGCTGCTGACTACGCTGCTCAGGAACAGAAGGCGCTTGACGCGGCTTCTGCCAAGCAGAGGGATATTGACGCCAACAAGAAAACTCAAACCTCTCTTGAGCAAGGTATGTACGCGCTGGACGGTTACTCGGATGCGGCTATCGCAAACCGTGAAGCTCTCCGTGGCCTTGAGTCCAAGATGATCGACATGGTTGCTGCCTATGCTGCTACAGGTGCAAGTCAGCAGCAGGTAGCCAACTACGCTGCTGGTCTGACAAACACCTTCGGTATTCAGGTGTCGCAGATGGGCTACAACCAAGGCTCGTTGAATGCTTTGATCGGTACTACTCAGCGTTACATTGACACGATCTACAAGGTACCTTACCGCGTGGTGACTGACTCTGAGAACGACTTCGGCGCTGGTGCAGCCAACGCTAGGGACTTGGCTGGGGCTATCAACTCTATCCCTGCCTACAAGTCAAGCACTATCGACATTGACGCAGACACGACAAAAGCTAAGGCCAAGCTGGAGGCAATGATCCGCCAGATCAAGCCTATCTTTAGCGCGGCTGGTATGGACCTCAAAGGTCTCGCTGAAGCTTCTGCGTACAGCAAGGGTGGCGTGGTTCAAGGCTTCTCTGACGGTGGGCTAATACCGGGGAAGGCTCCGTCAAACCTTAGCAAGGACAACATGCTTGCCAAGGTTGACGGCAAGGGCTTGGTTGGCATCCAGTCCGAAGAGTTCATCATGAAGAAGCGTGCCGTGGATTTCTGGGGCACGGATGTCATGAACGCCATGAACAACATGCAGATGCCTCATTTCTCCAGCGGCGGCAAGGTTGGTGGAGGCTCCGGCGGAGGTACTGGGGGCGGTGGAGCCATGCTGGTAGAATTGACAGCAGATAATCTTGCCACTATACTGCGGCTCGCTGATCGCCCTGTTGATCTTTATGCAGGTGTTGAAAAGCTCGCATCTACGGTGGCTGAAGGAACTGCAATTCTGGCAAGCAAGGGCGTAGGATAAATTGGCTGACAAATTTTACTTCGGTGTTCCGGGAGCGATTCAAGAAGTACGTCCTCCTGAATCAGGAATGTCGTTTGACACAACGGTTGACACTGAGGTAACAGAGCTTGTAAGTGGTGGGCGTAGCATTTATCGTGCGCCCACCGCATTCAAGTCTTTCTCCCTTGGATGGAAGTCTGGCTCTACAGGCTTGCAGCATTTGATCAACACCTACAACGGCCAATTCGGTGGGGGTCCGTTCTACATGACGGACCCCTCTGCGGGGCAGGACAACATCCTTCCCGCTCGGTGGAGCAACCCTTACATGCTGGCGTACCAAGCCAATGGCTGGTGCCGCCCTTACGTGTCTCCGTGGCCTATTGCCCAAGTCCCCAACGCACTCAGCTACAGGTCCAACCGGCGACTACACCTGACACAGGCTCTCTCTGGTTCGGGTGTGCTGCTGGAGGGAGTCTTGCGGACGCGGCACATTCGTGTACCGGGAATGCCTTACCGGCTGGCAGCGCTTGGTTTCGCCACAGGTGGGGCAGCTATCAAGGTGCGCGGTTACAATGCGTCCACTGATAGCTGGGTTGTTCTGAACACTTTCACTAACTTCACTGGCGGTTCTTCTGAAGTTTTGGCGGCAACTGACACCACGTATTCCATGCTGGAGTTGGATATCTACATGCCTCTTGGCTCCACACTGCTTTTGCGTGGAATTACCTTTGGCACCACGGATTACCAAACCACCAAGCCAAACGAATTCATGCCTCCGGGGCAAGGTGTAGGCGCTGTGCAATTCTCAGGTACAGGTGCAGGAACTCTCGTATCCTCTGTCATTGATCGTATTGGTTTGACCTTGGACTTCACTGAAGTTCAGAACATCTCGAACAGGACTATTTAGTGGAAAGCCTCAAGCGGACAGACACCAATACACCACTTGGTGAGCTTGCCAATTACAACATTCGTAGCACAGCCGTGCCAGTAAACCCTACCGATAGCTCAGGGCAGATTCCTACCTTCAGCGCAACGGTGACAGACTTTGATGGAGACCCCAAGGCTCTTGTTGGCACGGATGTGTCACTAAGGGACTGGACCGGCTTCTATTACTACACTCAGGAGTCTGGAGAGGTCACGCGCGGACGTGTGACCAGCGTGAGCAAAGCTCAGTCCCCTCTCACCCAGATTGACGCGAGTACGATCTTTGAGAAACTGAACACCGAACAGACCACGTTGCCCATCATGCAGGGCGACACTCTGACGTATCCTGCCTACGAAGCGCTGGAACACTGGTGCCTCATGGCCGGTGTACCCAAGTACTCTGTGGAAGGCAACCTCAAGCACTACATCTCCAGTACTAGCTCCATTGGCTACATGGCAGACTCAGTGTACAAGTGGCGCTACTACGGACCTCCTACGACGTACCGTTCCTACGTGACGACTGAAGGCAGCTTGGGTGCCTACGCTCCTACCATTGACGTGAACCTGTCTCAGGGGATCACCTTCGGTGCGCTCATCGACAGTCAGGTTTCGGAGTACCGTGTGCAGGCATTCTTGCCTCACCTTCAGCAGAATGTCATCTACACTATCCGGCGCAATGACACGGCGTGGGCACTGCTGGAGAAGATCGGCAGTGGAGCTACTACCACACTCAAGACGTGGACGCAAGCCCCGCTCTACAATCAGCCTGTGTGCTTCTTGGTCAAGGTGGATGCCAACGTAGCTGACGCCACCAAAGTGGATGTCCAGTTCCGGTTGCTGGAGTACAACTACACAACCCAGCAGAGTGTGTACACAGACTCTACGGTTTCCAGTGTCGTCAGCACACTCAGGAACCGTCCTAAGCCCTTCACGATGGACTTGGGCTACGATGCTGCACTGATCAGTGGTAAGACGTACATTGCGCCGTCTGTGGCCTTCATGACTGAGGATGCCACCTTGCAGGAGAACTACCCTCAGTGGCAGATCAACTTGAGCCTATTCACTGACTACCCTGCCCCTGCTGCGGAACTGGCCAAGTTCCCTGACTTTGTTCCGGGCTTCACCGGCAACGTGTGGGACAAGATTCGTGAGTTCTGCTCCATCCTTGATGTGGACATTTACTTCTCACAGGACTCCATCAACTTCCGCTCGCGTGCATCGTTGCGGACGCCGACAGGAGGCTCCGGCTTCTATCCGTCACGGACCATGAAGAAGAGCGGACTTGTCGAGAAGATGCAGGACAGGGAAACGGCGAGGTCGGTGGAAGTGAATTACTACGAACGCCTTCCCGGCGCTGACAACTACGACGTGATGTGGAAAGCGGATTCTGTCTACAGCCTTGAAAAGGGTGAGACAAAGGTTGAGGTTGTCCAGACAAACAATTCCTTTATCTTCCTGAATCAGCCTGTTCCGGTTTCCGGCGTTCCTGTTCCCTACACGTCAGCCTTTGGTAGCTACGTCATTACCGGCAACGACGGTTACATTGTTGATCCCCAATGGTGGAAAGACAATGGTGGCTCCATCACTGTCAACACGACCGGCGTCTCTGGTGAAATTCAAATCACCATGCAGGCACCCACAATTGATACTGTGCGTGCTCCATACCGTGTTTCTGAAGGTGTAGCAGATCGCCCAGCACTTTACATTGTTGGTTATGGTTTGCCTTTGAAGGAACCTGTTCCGCAAAAGATTTACACCGGCAATCCACGATCCGCTCAGGACGTGGGCATTACACTGGATAGTAAGTTCATTACTAAACAACTCATGGCATGGAATATCGGGCACAAACTCGCTGCTGAATATGGGTCCGGTGAAGCGTCGATTACCTTTGTAGAAAGCCGAGCCGATTATTCAGAGCCGGGAACCAGTGCAGACAGGTTCAATCCTCTGAACGATTCGATCTACCACGCCGGTTCTTATTACCGCGTGACAGATCAGACCATTACACCAAAATCAATTCAGGTGACTGAGGCTAAGACCTACAATCCAATCTCTGTGCTGAATGGTGAGTTTGCAGAGAGCAAGACCGTAGGGGATTGGAACACTCTGCATAACGGGAAAACTATCGCCAATGTCAATGTGGCTCCACTGCCTTATTACGAAAGCTAGGAAATGGAAGAACAAATCAACGAACTCGCGATTCAACTTGAGAGTTTGAAAATGCAGGTCACTGCGTTGAAGACGGCTCTGTTGAATCTCAAGGGATTCTACATCGACACCGAAGACGGCTCGCAACAGGGGCTTATCAAGTACGGCACTCCTGTGGTGCAGGTTGAGCCAGAGGGAGTAACAGCGTAATGGGACAGTTTACCCCTACATCAAACGTATGGTACCCGGACCTTACTGACCCTGCCAAGCTGAACACGCTGCTGGCAACCATGGCTTCCTCTATTGAGAGTGGTCTGGGTGCTCGCATGACCAAGCAGGAAACTGTGAAGTCGTTGCTTGGCTCTGTGACGGCAGGTTCGACGTGGACGCTCTCAAATGGTGTGGAAGCTACTGTTCCCTACTCCATCAACGCTGGCGGCTACAATGACGGTCTGACGTTCTCTGGAGGTACTGTCACGATCACCACGCCGGGACTGTACTACTTCAACGCCTCTGTGCTGACAACCCAGACCAACGGCTATGTTGACCTCCAGCTTCAGCGCAACGGCGGGACGTTCTCCCGCGCACTGAACCCCGGCGCTCCTGCCGGTGCAGGTATTGGTCCTTCCACTGCGGCAGGTATCTTCAACTGTGTGGCAGGTGACACCTTCCGGGTGCGTGTGCTGATCCAAGGTACTACAGGCTCGGTAGCAATCAACACGCTTTATGCAACCTATAACGTTTTGTCTGTGGTGTTGCTGAAGGCTTTGTAACACTTAGAAAATTCCCTCTATACCAGAATGCTAGTATGGTATAGGGGGAATTTTTCATTTCAAGATTATGGGGGTATTCATGAATACGTCACTTTACGCAAGGTTCATGGGATGCCAGTAGAACAAATAGTACAAATCTGTTTGCAAATTGGTGGTCTTCTTCTTGGCGGTGGTGTTCTCGGGGTTGTCATAAAGGCATTCATTGATAACACAATCGCCAAACGAACAAGCGAGAATGAAGCTGCTAGGGATACTACAACAGCATGGGGCGAGATTGTAGAGAGTTTGCAGCTTCAGATCACGACGCAAACAAACAACTTCACCGAACAAATGACATTTGTCACGAGTGAAGTCAAGGTTCTGAAAGAGAAAGTCGAGAGCCTGCAAACGGAGTTGACGCTCAGGGATCGAATTATCCTGAAGGCGATAGCACACATTGGGGTATTGGAAGCTCTTGTGCCTCCCAAACCCGTTCCACCACGTCCAGAGGAATTGCAGTGAAGCCAATACAAGAAGAATGGTTTTCCACGGCTATAGGGACCAAGTTCGATCCTGACGGCCACTACGGTCTCCAGTGTGTGGACCTCGTAGATGCCTATGCTCAGCACATCTTTGGAGTGCCGTGGCAGACATGTGTAGGCGGTGTCAACGGTGCACGAGACCTCATGCGTGTGGCACCGGAAGAATACTGGATCAAGATTTACAACGATCCTGCCAACCCTAACCAGATTCCAGAGCGTGGGGATGTCTTTGTCTTTGACGGAGACTACCTGAATCAGTTCGGTCACACTGGCGCTGTCTCGTGGGCCGATGTGCTGAACATCGGCGCAGTGCAGCAGGACGGCTTTGCTCTTCCCCACAAGTGGGTTGATGGGGCGCTGTACAGCGACAAGCCTGCTCACTTCGCTACGTTGGGTTACTACCAGCTTGGTACAGGAGCATTGCTTGGCTGGCTGCGTCCAAGGCCAGAGAAAGTCATCGGGGACTACATAAGCCCCGCTGGAGAAATTACTACACCAAAGGATGAATTTACCGTGGCTGAAGCAGATCGCGTTATCCAGTACTTGAAAGATGTCCTCTTTGACGGCTACGACTACGGCAACGTCAAGAACCCCGGCTTGGCTCACCACATCGTGACCATTCCGAACATCCCTTCTGCCGTGTGGAAGACTCCGGTCACACGCGACGGCAACAAGATCATTGCCTTGCAGGAACTTGCGGACGCCAAGACGATTGGACTCCGCGTAGAAGGTGCCCTGAAGGCGCTGCAAGCCACCGTAGACGGCCTTGACGACGCTGACCCAGCGGTGATCAAGGAAGCTGTCTCGCAGGGGCTTAGCGAGGCTATCAAGGCCATTACCACCGTAACGACTGTAACCACGAAGGACCCAAAGTGAATCCACTGACTTACCTGAAGGCACTTGTCGGTGCCGTTGCTGCCGGACTTGGCGCTGCTTACCTTGGACTTGATGACGGTTCCCTGACAGCGCAGGAGTGGGTGAGCATTGCTCAGGTCACCCTCGCGTCGTTTGCCACTATCTGGGGTATCCCCAATCTGACCAAGGGTGGTAAGGCAACCGTTCCTGTGGAAGCCCCACAGGTTGAGCTTGCCGAACCTAAGAAGGTGGAAGCCAAGGTCACCACCGGACCCGTTTCTACAGTGTCCATCGACCTTGACGGACAGTAGCGGACCTGACCTCAGCATTACCCTTCCTCCAGTTGAGTATCCAGAGGATACGAAGGACTTTCTGGAGACGATGGTCTACCGTTTTCCGAACTGTGCAGGGTGCCCTCCGAAGGCTCCCCGTATTCTGTCCGAAAATGTAAACGAATGACTTTCGGTTAGGTTACCCTTACTGAGGTAGAACGTCCTATAAATTTTCGGACAGAATGTATTGTGTACCAGACGGTACAGTTATGAGGCCAACTTCCTTGAATTCTAGGGGGTTGGCCTCAGCCGTCTGCAAAAAACACACTCTCTCTACTCTCATTCATTCTTTTTTTTGTTTTATTTTTGTATATATTTTTTTATATAAATATTTATAGATCAGAAGAGAACGTCGAAAACGCGTTCCAACTACTTGGTTGGAGTTGGGTTTGACCTGCCACGTGAGCGGGATGTGCTAGAGTAGTGGTTGGAGAACTACAACCCACTGGAGGAATACCCTTGACTGAACTGATTGGCGCTCTAAGCAACCCGCCCAAGATCAACCCGCGTAAGCTGGATCACATCCTGACTCAGGTGACTGAGGAAGAGAGGGATGCTCTGGAGACGGCACTAGCTGAACCTGCTGTCTGGTCTGCCGATGCCCTGTCCAAGACCCTCACAGAACTAAACTACAAGGTCAGTTCCTCTTCTGTCAAGCGGTACCGTCGAGAGGTCTTGGGACTCTAACTTGAGCGAACTCATCAAGGCGCTTGACGCCACAGCAAAAATGGGGAAACGTCTTCGCAAGAACGATGTGCGTGTGCTGGTCATCGACATTGAGAATTCGCCTAACATTGCCCACGTCTGGGGACTGTGGCAGCAGAACGTTTCTCTGGCGCAATTGCAGTTGCCACAGGAAATCATTTCGTTTGCAGCGAAGTGGGTAGGCCACCCAGAGATTATCTTCAAATCCAATTTCCACGACGGCCACGAAGAAATGATTCGTGCAGCCTACGAGTTGGTCAACGAAGCTGACATCATCATTGGTTACAATTCACAGGGCTTTGACATGAAGCACCTGCACACTGAATTCCTTGATGCGGGTTATGCCCCGCCGACTCCGTACAAGAATGTCGATTTGCTTGTAGCAGTGAAGAAGGCATTCCGCTTCCCCAGCAACAAACTGGATTACGTTGTCCAGCGGCTCGGTATCGGTGCCAAGGTGGCTCACATCGGCCACGAACTCTGGGTCAAGTGTATGGCCGGTGACGCCAAGGCGTGGGCCATGATGAAGAAGTACAACATTGGTGACATCAAGGTTACCGAGAAACTGTATTTCAGTGTGCTGCCTTGGATCGAGAAGCACCCACACATGGGAATGTACCTTCCGCTTGACAACGGGGAAAGCATGTGCCCCAACTGTGGCAGCACATCCCTCACACCCCTTGTGAAGTCCACCAAGGCGAACGTAAGCACTTACCAGACCTACAGGTGCAACGAGTGCTCCGCGCCCCTTAGAAGCACGTTCAGGGCGCGCGTACCGGACAGGCTTTTCACAGCCAAGGTCAGGATCAGCGGATAGTGTGTGCCTTCTGCTTTGAAGACAGAGAAATGTCTGAAGAAGAGAAGCGTGTCCGGCAACAGATTGCTACCAAGTGGGCGTCTCACCTAACAGGTAGCAATACAAGCGCACTGTTCAAGCTTCTAATGTGGGACTTGGAAACTGATCGGATGTGCTACTCAGGTCATTTCATGGAAGACGTTGTAGTAAACAACGAAATGCCTGACTGGCTGGATGAACTACCTGCTTGGTATCATCAACGAAGAGCTTAGACACAGAAAAGCCCCTCACCACTACTCCGGTGAGGGGCTTCTTCTATTTGGTGGGGAGGTCTACACGCAAGGCGTTAGCTTGCTTCCAGTAGTTTTGTGACCAGCTAAAAGCTGTACTAGCTTCAAAGCCTTTCCCAAGAGCGCTCAAGTTATACGAGAGCGTGTTGTACTGGCGTGCGATCTGTGCCAGCTTACGGTACTCGTGAAGGTTCTCTTCGGGCACATGGCCCTTGCCTGCTTGAGTTACTGGAGCCACGGCAAGTCCTTCTCAGGGAATCCCTTGGGGAAGTCCCAGAGCAGCTTCCATTCCCCATCATCCAGCTTGAAGACAGAGATAGGGCTGTAGACATGTGACGGCAAGTACAAAACACGATTGGTAACTGGATCACGCATGATCTTACCTGTATTGTCACGATGATACGTGTAGCGGCTAATTACATTGTTGACCGCGTTCTTTGCGTGGCCAATATTTGTGTGCCCCTTGTATTTCGGGCTACGGTCCTCCCGGTACGTCATGTACTCAGGGAGCTTTGGTTGTGGGGGAATCACACCTTCTCCAAGTCACGGTTGTAGTACCAGACGTAACCAAGCTCTACGTCATGTTCAATCTCTGGATCATTGCCCTTGAGTCCGACACCTGAAATGTCAGGTGTTCTAGGATCAATAGCCATTACCTCAAGGTCTTTGCCCTCATGACCGTCATAGTGTTGGCCGAACTTCGGCACTACGCGGTCACCAATCTTGAAGCTCACTTTGCTGCCCCCAATGGGTGTTCGATACGGCGCTGGAGGTAAGACTGTGCCTTCTCAAGGTCTTCCTGCTTGCTGCCCTTCTTACCGGCGCGAGCAATGTACTTCAGCACGTTGAAGAGGTACGCATCTTCGTCAAGGCCCCAAGCCTCAGCAACCTTCCACGTCTCATAGGTGGTGTCTCCACCGTAGTGTGGCGGGTGGTTGACAGCTTCCTTGGGAGTCTCTTCTACAACCTCTTCCTTAGCTTCCTTGCAGTTATCACAAGGGCCAAACTGCCCGCCACAGGTATTGGTACCTGCTTCAGTGTTCCATGTGGCGAGCTTGGGTACCCGCAAGTTCTCGGGGAATTGGCCAACCACCTGTCCCACACCGTAAAGCTCGTTCAGGGGGATACGCTCCGTGAGTTCCACACGCACGAACACGCTTCCATTGGTTTCAGGTACCGAAACTACCTTGCCTCGTCCACCCTGCCAGTGATCGTTGTCCTCATCCCAGAACTCAACAAGGTCACCAACCTTCCAGACAGTTGCAGCAGCTTCAACAAGCTCCAGCTTGTAGATGGGAATGGTTACCACCTGTCCGACTTTCCACGTTTCCCACTCACTGATTACAGTGGCGGTCAACTCAAGCTCAACGAGAGTGTTGTTGTCCCTGCCCCATGACTGCTCAAGAATGTTCTTGATGATGCCTTGAGCACCAACCCATTCCTTACTTGTGGATGCTTTGTTCAAGACACGAACTTTGTCGCCAACTCGCAAATCTGAAGTCCTAGACACTGTAGTCGAATTCCTTTTCTTTTATGGTACTGATTTCATCCCGAGTGTGCTTCTTGCACACAGGGCCGGGACCAAGCCCCTTGTACATGTCGATCACGTAAGTGTAGTCCTCTACAGGGACTCCCATGACGACGTTGCCCTCATGGTTCTTGTGTTCACGCTCTTCAGGCGTTGCAAGGTGCGTGGCGTCACAGCCAATGCACATTACTTCTTTGTCTTCCAGCACTAGATTTCCACCTTTTCCCAGCCCTCGGGCGTCTGTTCAATGACAATCGACACAGGCGCTCCAGTAGGCCAACGCTCTTCATTCCCTACCAACGTGGTCCGCTTACCTTTGGCAGCAGCCAGAGTGCTGTAAGGGCCGTAGAACTGGTTTGTGGTAGTACGGGTGTACTCGGTTGTTCTTACGACTCGGTAAGCTCTCTCAGAGTCACCGTTGATCCTACGTCCTGTTCCCAATTAGCTATCCTTCGGTTTGAGTAGTTCCAGAGTTGGTTCGTGGTAAAGCACTTTGGAAGCGTACCAGATCGCAACGCTTCCCGCCATTCGTGTATGACCCTTGCCGATTTTGAAGCCTTGAGCCTTCATGAGCTTGGTCACCTTACTGTCAGCCTTTGAGTCTTTTTCACCCAGCTTGGTCAGGCCCATGTGCTGGAAAGGCTCAGGGTTTTTCTTTCCCCAGTAGCCTTCACCCTTGAGCCAACCAATGATTTCCACGCCTGACAAGTCAGCCGTGAACTTGTTGCTGGAGCGCAAGGTAAAGCCCTCACAGGCAAAGTGGGTAATCCCGTAGGGATTGGACAGGCCACCCATGAGTTCCTTGAACTTGGGCTTGAAGCCGTAGATGCCCTGCCCTGTTTCAAACGTGTACGTGAGCGTACAGAGGTCTGTGTCATAAATTGCAAATCCGGTCGCAAGACCCGGATCACATCCCAGTATTTTCACTTAGTCAATTGCTTCTTTCGTTCATAGAGACGGTCAAGCAGGTCAGTACGGCCACGACTCTTCAACGACACTTGCAGCTTGTTCCAGCTTGAGAAACCTCCACGCTCCAGAATTTCATGGTACGTGGCACCAAAGTTCAAGAGGTCTTCAATGTCTTCGTGCAAGTACGTGGTAGCCATAGCCTTCATCTCATTCCAAGACGGTCTGGCTCTACGGCTAGCTCTACTGGGGGAGTTCTCCCAACAAATCTTGCAGCGTTTACGTGGATTGGGACGGTCACTTCTCTTGTGGATAATTAGGTTGTCGCCTGAAAGTTCGTGACCTTTGGTACAAACTTCAGTCACTTACTTGATCCGCCACCAGAAAGTAGAACCTCTTGGAGAGGCAGTTCTTTTTGTTGATCCAAGCTACAGCCTTGTCCCTGTCCAAGTAAATCCTCTCCCATCGCGCAGCTTCAAGATCGTCCTTGTTCTTCCTGCTGTAGCACACGTAGACGTATTCCGGGTTATCCACTACTGGCCTACCTTCACGAAGCGCTTGTGGTGGACTTCAATGAGTACCGGCCTCTCTGGAGGCCAGCCATTGCTCTCGTGTTCGCACTGGACTCTAAGCTTCATGGGCGTAACAGTACGATGACTGTGCTGGGGAGCTTTCTTGGCAGGAACAATCTCAATGATGGTACCCACGGTAAGGCAGGCACTACTTCCTGCTCGTGTTGCGTATGCAATCCTGTCGCCTACTGACACCAGATCGCCACGGATGTCTCCAACTTCAATTTTCTCAGTCACGCTTTGAGTCCTACTTTCTTGCTTCGGTAGTTACGCATCACTGCGTTGATGGTTGAAAGGGTGTCCGGGCTTTGGTAAAGCTCGTGCATCGTGTTGGTCTCCAGAGCCAGCAGACGCTCCGCTGCCGCAAGCTCCAAGCGCCTCAAGGCCACGTCGCTACTAGCCTTGTTCACTCTGGCTCGGGAGTTCTTCAGTTCTCTTCCCCGGTTCAAAGACTGAGTTCCTTACTTGTTGCTTTGTTGTTCTTCTGTTCGGCCTCAAAATCCTCCAGCGACATTGAGGTCAGGTGATATGTGCGGCATTTGTCGCACTTGTAACTGCGGCATTCCTTCCTAGCAGCGCTTGGCGAATCCATTGTGGAGTGCAGCATTGCTTTGGCTTCACGCTTGCTATGGAAGGAACGCTTTGTGCAAAGAGTATTCAATTTAGCCAATGCTCCACTGCTCGAAGGAGTAGATGGGCGAATCGCTGTAGAAGTTCAGGATGGTGTAGAAGCCGCACAGGTGCTCGGGCACACCGTGAAGAGTCACCTTGCCTTCCACATACTTGAGGTAGAAACCAAACTCCCGGTGTGCTACTTGGCTGTTGGACATGAGAAGCTTCAGCAAGCCGTCAATGTCAAGCTCGACCTCAACATTGTCATTGGAGTCTACGCGGAGGAAGTCCTCAGCGGATTCCTTCAACATCTCAAAGATGGTGTGAAGCTCAATGTCATTCGGTGCCGGATCGACTCCGTTGTAAGTCTTTTGAATCTGGTACATTTTCCTGCTCCTACAAGTAAGGGGTACCAGCCGCTTTGGCTGATACCCCTACTCTAGTACCTATTCAGTTTCGGTGTCAAGCTCTTCTTCGTCTTCGTCCAAGCACCAGCCGTGGCACCCACACGCCTCACACCAGCAGGGACAAGGCTGCTCCCACTCGGGATCGTCGTAATAGTCATCGTAGTCAACCTCTTCAACTTCCGGGGCTTCCTGCGGCTCAAAGTTCTTCTGTTCCACTGTGTCTCCTATGCAACTAGCTTCTCGGTGTAAGCCATGTTGTGTCCCCACTCAGCGTCAGCCTTGAAGGGGATCAAATCGCCGTATACTTCTTCGCCTGCTTCACGCAAGCACTTCTGGATCAGCAAGCCTACGGCAAGCTTG
>Ga0157371_10000322_pt1 | contig 62104 bp, 51 predicted proteins | sample C45metaG_FD_113462 | JGI IMG/M metagenome (GOLD analysis project Ga0157371, IMG submission 113462) | Corn rhizosphere microbial communities from Kellogg Biological Station, Michigan, USA - C4-5 metaG | ecosystem: Host-associated > Plants > Roots > Rhizosphere > Soil | place: USA: Michigan... | reverse complement strand
GGGATTTTTGCTCACATTTTTAACCGCGCTTTCTTATCCATTAATTTTTGCAGCAACCTATAAAACTGATTATAAAAATCCGAATGCTTTTTTTGCATTGATGCTTTTGACACAGGCAGGAATAATGGGCGTTTTTGTAGCCACTGATGCTTTGTTATTTTATTTCTTCTGGGAACTGGCATTGATCCCGATTTATTTTTTATGCAGCAGATGGGGTGGAGAAAAAAGAATTTTTGCGACATTTAAATTTTTCGTTTATACATTTTTAGGTTCGTTGCTGATGTTGGTAGGAATTATTTTTGTGTACGTTCACACGCCTTCCATTTCTGCAGATTCCGCACATTCGTTTTCTTTAAATGCCTTTTATAATGCTTCGTTAACGCCTGGTCAGCAGGATTGGTTGTTCTGGCTTTTCTTCCTGGCTTTCGCAGTAAAGATTCCGATCTTTCCTTTGCATACCTGGCAACCGGATGTTTATGAGCAATCGAATTATCCTTCGGTAATGGTATTGAGCGGCATCATGGTAAAGATGGGAGTTTTTGGAATCATCAGATGGCTGCTTCCGATCTTTTCTTCAGCTGTTGACAAGTATCAGCATTTAGTGATGGTTTTTTGTATTATCGGGCTTCTTTATGCAAGTTGCATTGCTTTATATCAAAATGATTTGAAAAGATTTGTAGCCTGGTCTTCCATTGCGCATTTGGGATTAATGGCGGCTGCAATTTTTTCTGCGAATAATTTAGGCTTGCAGGGAGTCATGCTCGAAATGCTCAACCACGGTATTAATATTCTTGCCTTGTGGATCATCGTAGATATTATTGAAAAGAAAACCGGAGTAAGAAAAATTTCAGAGTTAAGCGGGCTTGCAGGAAAATCTCCGGCGCTGGCCATTTTCCTTGTCATTATTGCATTTGCAAATATTGCGCTTCCGCTTTCCAACTCATTTGTAAGTGAATTTTTAATGTTGAATGGCTTGTTTCAATTCAATATCTGGTTTGCTGTTTTTGGTACTCTCGGAATTGTTGTTTCCGCCGTTTACATGTTGTCAATGGTTCAAAGAACATTTTATGGGAAGGCAAATGGCGTGGTAGAACAGGCAGAGAAAATGAGCGCGGGACAAGGAATTGTTTTGTTCGTTCTTGTGATTGCCATTTTGTTTTTAGGTATTTATCCTGAACCGGTTATTCATTTGACACAATCAACAGTTACAGATATTTTGAGCAGGATTCATTGAAATAAGAAATAAAGAATAAGAAATTAGTAATAAGAAATAAGTAATAATGAACGCAATTATTTTAACTGCAATTTGGGGAGTAGTAATGATGTTTGGAGGAGTGTTTTTCAAAAAACGCACCACGCCAAAATATTGGGCTATCGCAGGTATTGTTATTGTTTTGATTGCAAATATTTTGGAATTTTTCGGCCATCATTTTTTTAATGTGGATACAAAAGAAATGTTGCGCTTCGATTCATTCGGATTACATTTTAATACCATCGCATTTATTTGTACATTAATATTTTTTCTGTTAAATGGAAGAGATTTTGAAAAGATAGGGCTTCATGTTTCTGAATATTTCAGCCTCATGTTTTTTGTGTTATGTGGCGTTTCTATCTTATCTTCTTTCAATACTTTGCTTTTGCTTTTCCTGGGAATTGAAATTTTATCTATTCCATTATATATTTTATCAGGAGCTGAAAAAAGAAATTTAAAGGGCAATGAGGCTTCACTGAAATATTTTTTAATGGGATCATTTTCAACGGGTATTTTGTTGATGGGAATTGCATTAATTTATGGCGGCAACAGTCTCGGTTCTTTTTATATTAATTCCATCAACTTAGGAACAGGAAATCTTTCCGTTTTGATTGCTGCTGGTTTGGTTTTGATCTTAGTGGGAATGTCATTCAAAGTTTCTGCTGCGCCATTTCATTTTTGGGCTCCTGATGTTTACGACGGAGCGCCGGCGGTTGTTACTTCTTTTATGATGACGATCGTGAAAGTGGCTGCATTTGTTGCTTTCTTCCGGCTTTTCCAATCTTCATTTGGTGCAATGCAACACCAGTGGCAAACGCTCATTGTTGTGATAACTGCCGCAACTTTATTTATAGGAAATGTAACGGCGGTTTTCCAAAAAAGTGTAAAAAGAATGCTCGCGTATTCCAGCATTTCACACGCAGGTTTTTTGATGTTCACACTTTTTGCATTGAATGATACAGCCAAAGAAGGTTTGCTTTTGTATGCTGCTGCGTATTCTCTTGCAACAATCGGAATTTTTGCAGTGATTATTAAGATGTCAGATTATTCGATAGAAGGTTTTAACGGCCTTGGAAAAAAGAAACCTTTGCTTGCATTAACCTCAGTAATTTTTCTTTTGTCATTAACCGGAATTCCTTTAACAGCGGGCTTTACAGCAAAATTTTATGTGTTGATGGCTGCAGTAAAAGACGGGCATCAACTGTGGCTGGTAGTCTTCGCAGTAATTTGCGCAGCGATTGGCGCCGTTTATTATTTCCGTGTAATTCAGGCAATTTATTTTAAAGAACCGGTTCCGGGTGTAAATGATGAAATTCATGTTTCTTCTTCTTTTAAATTTTTACTAGTTATTACTGCTGCGCTTATTATTCTTTTGGGATTTCTTCCCGGAATTTTGATTGACTGGATTTATTATTAATCGCACTGAGTCTTTTTCAGTAAACGAACAAATATCAGTCTTTTCACTTTTCTACAAATACATTTTTCTGTTACTTTTTTTATACGTGTAAGTAAAAATCTTTTGCGTCAGAAGTTTAAATATTTAACATTTTAAAAATTGGTTACTGACGTTTCTGGAAATAAAATCTTTAATAATTTTTATTTACTCTTTATAATAATTTTGAAATTTTTATTTTTTATCGATTCGCGAATCTTAAATAATGAAAAAAAATTTTTACAAAAAGCGTTTGTCGATAACCGTTATATTTCTTATTTTAAAGACTGTCAATTATTTATTTTTTTATTAAAATAATTTCACATCCAAATTGTTTGAGAATTTATTCAGACGAACTTTTCCGGATCACTTTACTTATCTGAATGAAAAAAAGGAAAAAAATGTCACAACTGCACGAGTAATTAAAATAAGACCGATTTATTTCACATCTTTAAAACGCAGTACCACACTACTTTCCCGAGAAAAATAAATAAAAAAAGTCCCGAAAATTCGGGACTTTCAATTATCTGCAAGAAAAATTATTATTTTTTCTTAGGAGCAGCTTTTTTAGCAGCTACCTTGCTTGGAGCGGCTTTTTTTACAGCAGCTTTTTTAGGAGCGGCTTTTGAAGCAGCTTTTTTAGGAGCGGCTTTTTTTGGGGCAGCGGCTTTTTTAGGAGCAGCTTTTTTTGCAGCGGCTTTTTTAGGAGCGGCTTTTTTTGCAGTTGCCATGTTTTTAGAATTTAATTGTTAGTAAATAAAAATTAAAAATAAAAACATTTTATTAACTGTCAAAACTTATTTGAAATTTTTTTTATGCAGTTGCTTCTGAAGGCTTGACAGAAACGATTGTTTTATCACCTTTTGTCTTTCTAAATTCAACAACTCCGTCAGTAGTTGCAAAGATGGTAAAGTCTTTTCCAAGTCCTACATTTTTGCCAGGATGATAAACTGTGCCACGTTGGCGAAGAATTATATTTCCTGATGCAGCTGCCTGTCCACCAAAAATTTTTACTCCTAATCTCTTGCTTTGTGAATCCCGTCCGTTTTTTACGGAGCCTTCACCTTTTTTATGTGCCATGATTGTTAAATTAAAAATTGATAATTGTTGAAACGAAAAAAATCTTCATTTCTTTTTATAACGGAAATGCTTATGCGATTTCTGTTACTTTTATATGAGTATACTGAGTACGATGACCGTGTTTTTTTCTGAAACCTTTTCTTCTTTTCATTTTAAAAGCGATCACTTTTTCACCCTTTACTAATTCATTTATTATCTCTGCTTTTACTTTTACATTTGCATCGCCAGCAACAGAAACTTTTCCATCGTTATCATGCAAAAGAACTTCAGAAAACTGCACTTCGTCACCTTGTTTTCCTGTTAAATGAGGAACATATAAACTTTGGCCTGGTGTAACTTTAAATTGCTGACCGGCGATTTTTACTATTGCAAACATACTTTTCCAATTTTTTGGAGTGCAAATGTAAGGTAATTTTGAGTAATTTGCTACGCTAAAATGATTTTTAGAAAGGATTCTTTTGTTTTTTGTTCAACTTATTGTTAAGCAATAATTAAAAGATCGTTCTATTTACAATTTAAGTAGTTAATGACTCCTATTTTTAAAATAAAATAATGGCTGCTGTCTTCAAAAAAGTTTTTAGATTTTGTTTCAGCATTTATGGTTTTGCCGTTTTTTTACTGTGGATGTTTATTTTGCTTCCTTTTTTCATATGGGCTTTTTTAGAAAAACCTTTGAAAGGAGGAGATCTTATTTTTAAAATTTCACGGTTTTGGGGGGATGCATTTTTTTTTATGCTCGGAATTAAACATTGGAATATTTATGAAGAAACCTATGAGGCGAGTAGAGAATATATTTTCGTAAGCAATCATATTTCCTACCTGGATATTCCAATGATGATGAAAGCGATCAGGAGAAAAAGATTGCGTATTCTTGGAAAAGCCGAAATGAATAAAATTCCTATTTTCGGATCTATTTATAAAAGAGGAACGGTATCTGTTGACAGGAATAATGCCATTGCGCGTGCGAAAAGTATAGATAAATTAATTTCATTACTTCATCAACACGTTTCTGTTTTTATTTGCCCTGAAGGCACTTTTAATACCAAACACAAGCCTTTAAAAAGCTTTTATGACGGAGCTTTCCGAATCGCGATTGAAACACAAAAGCCTATACAACCGATTTTATTTTTGGATACTTATGACCGGTTGAATTATGAAAGTATTTTTTCGTTAAATCCGGGAAAGTGCCGTGCAGTTTATCTTTCGCCAACATTTACTGAAAACCTCAAAATTCAGGACGTATCTTTTTTGAAAGAAAAAATTTATAATCAGATGGAAGAAGCTTTGATAAGATATGACGCAAGTTGGATCGTAGAATAAATAACAGCAAGTTGAAAATATTGATACTAAAACTATAGCGGAGTATTAGCATCCCCATCCACATACACTCAATATATTTGCATGAATGATAGATGAAAATTCTCAATCTCAAAATTTATTTCATGATACCGAAGCGCCTGTAAGTACATGGGTAGAAGTTATTTTGCCTTTGGCGATTCCAAAAACTTATACTTATTCTGTTCCTGAAAAATTTATTAGAAAAATACAAATCGGTTGTCGCGCTGAAGTTGTTTTTGGGAAAAATAAAAAGTATGCGGGAATTATAAAATCAATCAGTAAAGAAAAACCTGCATTTGAAACAAAACAGATTTTAAATGTAATAGATGATGATCCGGTAATTTATGCGAAGCAATTGCAACTGTGGAAATGGATCAGCGAATATTATATGTGCAGCGAAGGAGAAGTAATGGCAGCGGCGCTTCCAACGCATTTAAAACTGAGCAGTGAAACTATTTTACTTTATAATGAAGAATATGGTGAAGATTTTTCTGCGCTGGATGATGAAGAATACTTGCTGGCAGAAGCGTTGCTTATTAAAAAGGAATTAAAAATCAGCGAAGTGCAGCAGGTTGCAAATGTCGTTCATGTTTACCCTTTAATAAAAAGATTGATTGAAAAAAAGGTTTGTTTTACCTGGGAATCGTTAATGGATAAATACAAAGGAAAAACAGAAAATTTTGTGCTGCTGAATCCTGAGCTTTCTTCTGATGAAAAGTTGGGTAAAATGATGGATGATTTTGGAAGAGCACCGAAGCAACTTGAATTATTATTAAGCTTTTTACATCTATCAAGAACGGAAGGTGAAGTTTCGCAAATCCAGTTGTTAAAAAAATCAGGGGCTACAGCAGCGCAATTAAAATCGTTAACTGATAAAAATATTCTTTTTGTTGAAAAAAGAAGTACAGATCGCGTCCAGTCTTTTGCAAAAAAAATGGAAGTGAATTTTCAATTAAATGATTCACAAAAAAAAGCATTGGATGAAATAAATGTTGCGTTTGAAAAAAAAGAAGTTTGCCTGCTGCATGGCGTTACAAGTAGTGGGAAAACACAATTATATATTAAGCAGATCGAAAAATTTGTGAAGGAAGGAAAACAGGTTTTATATCTTCTTCCGGAGATCACATTAACTGCCCAGATCATTCGAAGGTTGCAGTCGTACTTTGGCGGAAATATTGCAATCTATCATTCGAAATTTAATAATAATGAAAGAATAGAAATCTGGAATAAAATAAAAACCGGCGAATTAAAAATAATTCTTGGCGCAAGAAGTTCGTTATTTTTGCCTTTTAAAGATCTCGGATTAGTTGTGATTGATGAAGAACATGATCCGTCATTCAAGCAACAGGATCCTGCGCCACGCTACAATGCGCGGGACGCAGCTGTTTTTTATGCGTCGCTTTTTAATGCCAAGGTGTTAATGGGAAGTGCCACGCCTTCGTTGGAAAGTTATTACAACGCTCAAAAAAACAAATATGAATTGGTAACGCTTACTGAAAGGTTTGGCGGAACACCATTGCCTGAAATAAAAATTATAGATACCAAAACGGTCGCTGCTTCCAGGAAAGGAAAAGTAATGATCTCACCGCAACTGAAAGCAGAAATTGAGATTACTTTGCAAAACGATAAACAAGTGATTCTTTTTCAAAACAGAAGGGGTTACGCGCCTTTGTTAATTTGTGGTACTTGTGGTTTTATTCCTCAATGTGTCAATTGTTCTGTTACATTAACCTTGCATAAATATTCTAATAAGTTGCATTGTCATTATTGCGGAAACACTTATCCCAAGCTGGTTTCATGTCCTGCATGTGGAAGTGTAAATTGGATGGAAAAAAACTTTGGAACAGAAAAAATTGAAGAAGAATTAACCCATGATTTTCCAAATAACAAAATTGCAAGAATGGATGTGGACGCAGTAAAAGGAAAAAATGCACACGACACTTTGATTAAATTATTTGAACAACATCGCATTGACATCCTTGCGGGAACGCAAATGGTCGTCAAAGGCCTGGATTTTGAAAAAGTTAGTTTGGTTGGTGTGCTTGATGCTGATGGATTATTAACTTTCGCAGACTTCAGGGTGAATGAAAGAGCGTTTCAATTAATGGAGCAAGTAAGTGGGCGTGCAGGACGCAAATCCAATAGGGGACTGGTTCTTATACAGGCTTCCAGAATTGATCATCCGGTTTTATTGTTTGTGCAGCAACATAACTATCAAAAATTTTATGAATTTGAAATGCAGATGCGAAAGCAATTTTTTTATCCGCCATTCAGCCGGTTAATTCGTATCACTTTAAAACATACAACTAAAGAAAAAGTATTTGAAGCAGCGGATATTCTGGCAAATTCTTTACAAAAAGATTTTGCTCATTTAATTGGCCCGGCAGCACCAGTTGTTAATCGGGTAAGAAATATGTTTTTGATGGAAATATTGCTGAAACTGCCGCAGGATGCGGCTCATTTAAAAATTCAGAAGAAAGTAATCAACAATCATATTGATGTTTTGAAAGCAGAAAAAAAATTTAGAAGCGTTGTTGTTATTGCTGATGTAGATCCCTTTTAATTTACCTGTTTTAAAATTATAATTCTTTAGTTATTGTTTATTTACTAAGCATGTTTTCTTTGAAAAAGTGTTTTAATAGAGAACTGTGCTTGTTTACCTTTATTGGCGTGTGCTTGTTATTCGTATATGCATCTACGTTACCTTCAGATAATTTTTTATTTTCTTATTTTTTATTTTATCTTTTTTAACATTACTTTTATTGATAAATAACAAACATAATAATGTCAACCAAATCTCATGTGCCGGGAAAAGTTACCGCTGCTTTATCAATTGTTTTTTTAGTACCGCCTTTGATTCTTTTTATTATGTGGACTTCGATCGGCTTGCGCTATAGTGATATGGATAACAGCGATAAAATTGACGCTTTTCTTGGTTACTTTTCAGGCCTTTTTAAAAGCATTCATGTAATCAACGTAATTTCTATTGCTTTGTGCCTGGTATCTATTGTTCTTGCATCAAAAAGTTTTAAAAAACATTTATTGTCCATAAGAGTTTTGATGCTGATAACTGTTTTGGTCTCAATTTTTTTAATATTATTTAATATCACTCAACTGATTTAATGAATTATTTATAATCAAATTGAATGGTGCCAAGCAATCGTTTTTCTTTTGAAAAACATTTTTGTATTTCTGGTAGCTTCCTATCATCGTAAGCATATTTCCAAATGAAATAATTTCTCCCTGTTTCATCAACAGAGATCATTTGTTTCGGTTGGCTTCCATTGCTGTATTCAAACATATAATCGGGCAATAATCTTTTTGCAATTACATTATAATGCACCACATCAGTGAGCCGGTTACTGTCGTCGTAATAATAATAATATTTTTTGTCAAGGCTGTTTCCTGAAGGATCTTCTTCGATAATATTCCCTTTATCATCTGCCACAAAAGACATGGTAGAAATCACGGAATTATTTTTTTTTCGAACCATCTTTACCGGTCTTCCATTCTCGTACAAATATTCATGTGTTTCCGTAATGCCGTTGCTGTCCCCATCGGCAATGGTTTTTGTACGAATCACTGATATATTCCCATTGTCATCGTATTCAAAATCTACCGTGTTGGTGGTTGTTGGCGTTGTTGTAGTGCTTTTGATTACCTGCCCTTTTGAATTATAATCCGTTTGTAAAAGTGATTCGCCCGTAATGTTTGATTTAGACAACATCTGTGATTGGGTAAAACTTTTATTTATTTTTTTTTCGCAAAAGAAACCATTACTTGGTTGGTCGTTTTCATCGAAGCTGCTTATTTTTATTACATGCAAGTTTGCATTTTTCAGAAGTGAAAATTCTTTATTCTGTTGAATCGTACTCATTAAATCTTTGTAAAAATATTGAGCATTTGCAGAAGAAAAACTAATCAGAAAAAGAGAAAAAAAGAAGCAGAAAATCCTGTAAATGTTTTTAGTCATTTTAAAAAAGTAAATAGCTTTCCTGTTAGAAAATTTAATAGGATGTAAAATAATTCATTAATCTTTATTGCAGATTTTGTTTATTATTTTTAACCGGAAATTATAATAATATTTATGCGAAATCTTTCTTTTCGGAAAGAAACCGGCTGTCTAAATTGTAGAGCAATCGTTGTTGTTAAATACTGGAAGAATTTCTTTGCTTTTTGTTGCTTTACTATTAAACCTTTTTATTTATGAGAAATGTTCATCAACGAATATTTAATACAATCATAAAGTTGATTTTGTTCTTGTTTTCGTTTTTATTTTTAAATGTTTTTCACTTTATCATTCTTGCTTTCGTCTCTATCTTTCAACTGTAAAATTTTATAATGGATCAAAAAGTAAATATCGATCGGCTGGTGAATATTATGGATGAACTGCGTCAGAAATGTCCGTGGGATCAGAAACAAAACATTCACACTTTGCGTCAGCAAACTATTGAAGAAACGTACGAACTTGCGGATGCAATTACTGAAAAAGACTGGCAGGGAATAAAAGAAGAGTTAGGCGATCTTTTGTTGCATGTTATTTTTTATTCTAAAATCGGGGTTGAAGAAAATCAGTTTTCGTTGCAGGAAGTGATTGATGGAATTTGTGAAAAACTGATAAAAAGACATCCGCATATTTATGGAAATGTAACAGTGAATGATGAGGAGGACGTAAAGAAAAATTGGGAGCAAATAAAACTTTCCGAAGGCAACAAGTCAGTATTAAGTGGTGTTCCAACGTCTTTACCGGCAATGGTAAAAGCAATGCGGATACAGGAAAAAGCCAAACAGGTAGGTTTTGAATGGGCAACAAAAGAACAGGTTTGGGAAAAAGTGGAAGAGGAAAAAATGGAATTATTGGAAGCTGTACAATCAGGGAAAAAAGAACAGATTGAAGAAGAAGCCGGTGATCTTTTTTTCTCAGTAATTAATTATGTAAGATTTTTAAAAGTGGATGCGGAAAACGCGCTTGAATTAACGAACAAAAAGTTTATAAAGCGTTTTACTGAAATGGAAAAAGTGGTAGAAAGGAAAGGTATGAATTTAAGTAACATGACTTTAGAACAAATGGATGAAATCTGGAATGAAATTAAAAAGCAAAATATTGAACGTTGAATTTTATAAAGAACGATAGTTTTGTTAGAAGAAATTCTTTTCTGCTTATAACTGCTGCATGGTTATTGACTTTTGCTTTTATTATCAATAATTATTGGAGCGGAAGCTCTACTTCAAATGCAGCTCAGAAAGCAATTGAAAAAAATATCAGGCATAACCTTAAAGGCATCAGTGAATTTTGTTCTGATACCTCATTACTTAATACCCTCATTAGTGGAAAGTATGATGAGAAACAACTGCAGGAACAGGTAGATAAAAGTTATTTTATTTTCTTTTATAAAGTTATTTCTTCGGATAAATTAGTCCCGGTTTTTTGGAATACTCAAATCATAGAACCGGATTATGCAGTTCTAAATTCCGGAAATGGCATCAGTTTCAGAAAGTTACTGAACGGATGGTATGTCGTTAATAACAGAACTTATCAAAATTCTTCCGGCACCTTTTACAAACTCGTCTTTCTTGTCCCTGTAAAATGGAATTATTATATTGAAAATAAATATCTGCGTAATTCTTTTGTTGCTGAAAACAATATAGCAAAGACATACGGTATAAGCCTTTTGCCAACCCGTTATGCAATTAAAGACGCCGATGGAAAAGTTCTTTTTTATCTTCAGCAGTTAAGCAATCCTCTTTCACATGATAATAATCTGGCAATAATATTAAGGATATTGGCTTCGATATTGTTACTTTTTTTTCTTCATAAACTGGCAAATTATTATGTGAAGAAAAAAGGCTTTTGGGTTGGCCTTTTAGTTTTGGTGGTGCCATTGTTTTTTTTGAGATTACTTAGCTATTTTTTTCCTATTCCACTTAATTTTAAAAATTTAGAATTATTTGACCCTTCTGTTTATGGCGCTAATTTTATTTTAAGATCACTCGGCGATCTCCTGATCAATTCAATCCTGTTTATCTGGATTGTATTATTTATTCGCTATCATTTCCATTTCGATTTTACAAAAATTAAATTCAAGTCTTCTTTTTGGAGATATTTTACCATTGTTTGTATTTGTGTTTTAATGATTCTTGTAACACTTATTGGTGGATACATTGTACAAAGCCTTGTTGCAGATTCGCAGATTTCATTTGATGTAATCAATTTTTTTACCTTAAATATTTACAGTGTTATTGGCTTTATTGTTTTGAGCTGTGTTGCCAGCGGATACTTTTTTCTAATCCAAATATTGCTCCAGCCATTGGTCGTTTTTGTAGGTGAAAAAAAATATTTGCTGTATTTAATAATTACGGTTGCCGGACTTATTATCCTAACTTTCAAACTTCATTCGCCGCGCCTTGGTTTTAATCTGGCAGTGCTTTTGTGGCTTTTACTTTTTATTTTCCTGTTGAATTTCAAATTCCTCCTTCTTCCCATTTACAATCTCGTTTCATCAAAATTTATTTTTTGGGTTTTCTTTTTTTCTGTTTCAATCACGTCAATTATTGTTTTTCAAAACCGCACAAAAGAATTAGAAGAAAGAAAGCATTTTGCCGAAAACCTTGCTAATAAAGCCGATCCGTCCGGGCCGGTAATCGTAAATATTATTTTAAAAGACTTTAGAAACGATTATCTCTCTGATATTTTTTACAGATTTAAAAACAAACAACAAAATAAATTTTTAAAAGATAGTTTGATTAATGAAAATTTTTCCGGGTATCTGAATAAATACGATACTAAAATTTACACTTTTAATGCGGCTGAAATGCCTTTGTATAATGAAGATTCAACCACCTATAATTCATTAAATGCTATCATTCAAACGCAGGGAAAGCCGACAGATATTCCAGATCTTTTTTATTACGATGTTTCCTATGACAGGTTCAATTATATCAGCAAAAAAGAAATAACCGATTCATCAGGCACCCGCCAGGGCTATGTTTTTATTATTTCCACACCCAAGAAATACAAAAGCGATGCTTTGTATCCGGAGCTTTTTTCAAAAGGAAATAATAATTCTATAGAAAGCTCTCCTGTGTACGCTTTTGCTGTTTATAATAACAATCAACTTAGCAGCAGTTACAACGATTATCCTTTTACAACAGATATTGATAATAATAGTTTTACCTACAACGAATTTAGAATCGTTAAAAGAAATGGTTACCAGGAATTGTGGTATAAAGCGAATGCCGATAAAGTAATTGTGATAGCGCGACAGGATAAATTTTTTATTGAATCAATCACTTTATTTGCTTATTTATTTTGTTCTTTTTTATTGATTGCAATCTTCTTTAACCTTGCTCATCATTTTCTTACAGAAAGAAAAATAAAAACTAACCTGAAAACGCTGTTGCAATTAAACATCCGCAACCAGGTGCACGGGACAATCATTCTTGTAAGTGTTTTTTCTTTTACCGTTATTGCGGTTACAACAATTCTGTTTTTTATAAGCCGCTATCACAGCAACAACAGGGAAAAACTAAGCCGCACAATTCATGTAATGGAAAATGAATTGAGAAATGCTATTGATACAATGCCTTCAAGCAGATACCAGTCGTTCAGTCTCGACAATTTACATGATAAACTGGAGGAAACGATTAACAGGATTTCTAACATTCATGCCGAGTATATTAATCTGTATGATCTTTACGGGAACCTGAAAGTTTCTTCACTTCCTTTGCCCTATAATAAAGGAATTGTTAGTGAACAAATGGATCCTGTTGCTTTTTATCATTTAAGTAAATTAAAAGATGTACAATTTTTTCAGGAACAAAAGATTGGAAGCCTCACTTATTTAAGTAATTATGTGCCAGTGCGCGATGAAGTTGGAAGAGAATATGCGTATCTAAACATTCCTTATTTTGAATCACAAAATAAATTGCAGGATGAGATTTCCAACTTTCTTGTAACGATCATTAATTTGAACGCATTTATTTTTTTAGTCGCTGGTATTATCGCGTTATTTATTACAAATAGTATTACAAGATCATTTTCTTTGATCAGTGATCAGATGAAAAAGATCAATCTGGAAACAAGCAATGAAGAAATTGTCTGGAATAGGAAAGATGAAATCGGAGATCTGGTTCAAGAGTATAATAAGATGGTGAAAAAGCTGGATGTAAGTGCTGAAATGCTTGCCAGGAGTGAAAGAGAGGGCGCGTGGCGTGAAATGGCAAGGCAGGTGGCTCATGAAATAAAAAATCCACTGACGCCAATGAAGCTGAATCTCCAATACCTTCAGATGGCAATCGATAAAAATTCTCCGGAAGTAAAAAATATTTCATTATATGTGGCCCAGATTTTATTGGAACAAATAGAACACTTGTCGCAGATTGCAAGTGATTTTTCTCAATTTGCAAAAATTGGAAATACCAGGAAACAAATTTTCAATGTGAATGAAATGCTTGAAAATTCGATTACTCTTTATTCAACAAACAATCAAATTCATATCGACGCCGATCTTTATCCCCATGAAATATTAGTGGAAGCTGATAAAACCCAGATGAACCGTTTATTTACAAACCTTCTGCAAAACGCGGTACAATCGGTTCCTGACTACAGGAAAGTAATGTTGGAGATCAAAAGTGTTTATCGTGATCAGAAACTGATCATCTCCATCAAAGACAATGGAAACGGAATCCGTTCGGATATGATCAATAAAATATTTGCTCCCAACTTTACAACAAAAACCTCAGGAACCGGCCTTGGGCTTGCGATGTGCAAAGGAATTGTTGAAACGTTAAACGGCAAAATATGGTTTGAAACAAAAGAAGGTGAATGGACTTGCTTCTTTGTCGAACTTCCTGTTTATGAAGAACCGGTACCCGAAGAAAAATAATTATTTAGTACATAACGGCCACCTACAAGCGAAAAAGTTATTATTCTGCCAAAATCGTTTCTAAATTAGAATGCCTTTTTAAGTTCACAGTAAACGAATAAATATTTAAGTTTCTTTTTTACTTATAAATGTTGAAACAAAGAAATCTACTTATCGCACCTTCTGTTTCTCTCGCACGTTTTGATCGTCACCAAATGAGTGTAAAAAAAATTCGTTTACTTCGTTTAAATTTGAAAAATCAGTTCACTTAAACTTTGCAACATCAGTTGAAAAAATATGGCAAACTATTCAGAAAGAGCTTTAAAAATCGTTGAAAGAATAAATGAACTTTCTACTTACACTAACGGTGAGGGAATTACAAGAATTTTTGGAACAAAATCTTTTTTAGAATGCAGCAATAAAATCGCCTCGTGGATGCGTGAAGCGGGCCTGGAAACCTATATTGATGATATAGGGAACGTTCGTGGAAGATGGTGCAGTCAGCATCCAAATGCAAAGATATTTGTAATTGGCTCTCACTTTGACACAGTGATAAATGGTGGAAAATATGAAGGCGCACTTGGTATTTTAGCCGGTCTTGATATTCTTGAGAATATTATTTCCAACAATATTCCTCTTCCATTTGATATTGAATTAATTGCTTTTTCTGAAGATGAAGGCGTTCGTTTTAATTATTCTTATTTAGGTAGTGAAGTTGTGGCAGGTACTTTTCAAAATAAATTGCTTGAAATAAAAGATGAGTATGGCCATACTTTGAATCAGGTTTTGAAATCGCTTAATTATGATCCTTCTAAATTAAATGAAGATGCAATTGCTGCAGAAAACTGGCTTGCCTATTTTGAAATTCACATTGATCAGGGAAATGTTTTATATGAAAAAAATATTCCTGTGGGAGTAGTAACTTCCATTTTGGGACAAAAAAGAATTGAAATAAAATTTACCGGAAAAACAGGGCTGGCAGGCACTGTTCCGATGGATGAACGAAAAGACGCCTTGTGCGCCGCAGCAAAATTTATTTTGGCTGTTGAGAAGTATGCCTTACGTGTAAAAGGAAATTTACTGGCTACCGTTGGCAAATTAAACATTGAAAGTGCAGCAAGCAATGTGATTCCGGGAACTGTAACCTGTACGGTTGATATACGAAGCGACGATGCGGAAATATTATCTGAGGCGTATGAAGCAATCAATTATGAATGTGAAAGAATCTGTGATAAAAGAAATATTTATTTTGAATGGAGGCTGATTCAGGAAATTAATCCTGCCGATTGCAGCAAAAAAATGAGGCGGCTTTTATCAAACTCTATTCATGAAAAGAATATCGAAGTAGAAAACTTAGAAAGTGGTACAACTCATGATGCCGCAATCATTTCAAATGTAGCGCCGGTAGCGATGTTATTTGTGAGATGTTTAAAAAATATTGGTGACAATTTTACAGAAAATGTTGAAATAAATGATATTGCCAAAACATTGGAAGTTTCAGATTATTTCCTTGTGCAACTGGCTTCTCCTTTTGAAAAAGGATGGAAGAAAAAATAAAATTAACGATGAAAGCGGGAGCGTATTATCAGTTCGAACTGATTGCGTTTTTGCCATGAATAGTTTAATAAAAAACAATTAAAATGACCATTGGAGAGTTTGATCATTTAGAAGAAAAGCAAAAAGCGGCATTACTGGAAAGCTGCTGTAACTCTTCTGCATGGGTAAAAAAAATGTTGAGCATTTTCCCGATACAGAATCTAATTGATCTTTTGCAATACGCCGAAGAAGAATGGTACGAATGTAATCCCGCCGATTGGCTTGAAGCGTTTAAAAATCATATTCGTATCGGAGATATAAAATCACTGCAGCAAAGATCAGGGCCGATAAGGGAATGCGCATCCGCGGAGCAAGCGGGAATATTAAATGCTTCCCCGGAGATTATGCAGGAATTAGAAAAAGCAAACGAATTGTACGAAGAAGTTTTCGGTTATACTTTTATTGAATATGCATGTGGAAAATCGGCTGAAGACATGTTGACGATATTAAATCAACGATTATTAAATGATCCGGAGGAAGAATTAAAAGTGGCAGCAGCTGAACAAAATAAAATCACTCAATCAAGACTGCAGAAAATATTTAATGAATAAGCGCTGCTATTGGTTTTCCTGTATAATAATTTAATAACTCCTCTTAAAATTGAAATTATTGATTCAATAATTTTCAACCAGATTTCAATTCATACGCTTTTCTATTTGTCTTCCAAATTAGCACGTTTCTTGTGCCGGTTTTTCATTATTTACTCATCTTAAATGTTTTATTTTATGTCAGACAATCAAAAAAGAGTAGCCATTATAACGGAAAATGGTTTTGAAGAGGTAGAATTAACCAGCCCTAAAAAAGCAATGGAAGATGCCGGGATCAAAGTAGATATTTTATCTACAGAACAGGGAAAAGTAAAAGCATGGAATCATGATCACTGGTCAATAGAATTGCCTGTAGACGTTAATCTTACAGATGCGAATCCGTTTGATTATGATGCTTTGATGATTCCAGGTGGAGTTATAAATCCCGATAAAATGCGTATTCAAAAGGATTATGTAAATTTTGCAAAGGATTTTATGGAATCCGGCAAGCCTGTTGCTGCTATTTGCCACGGTCCGCAATTATTAATTGAAACCGGATTGTTGGAGGGAAGAAAAATGACTTCTTACCCGTCCATTAGAACTGATCTGCAAAATGCAGGAGCAGAATGGTTTGATAAAGAAGTTGTGGTAGATAAAGGACTGGTTACCAGCCGTAGCCCGAAAGATCTTAATGCATTTAATAGGAGGTTGCTGGAAGAAATCCGCGAAGGTGTCCACGAAAATGTGTAACTAGTGGTTTATTAAAGCGTTAAGAAATTTAATGAAAAGAGGCTGTTTCAAAATAAACGGATTGAAACATCCTCTTTTTTTTGCTTAAATGTCTTTTGTTATCTGAACTGGCTTTATGGGCATGTCTTCCTATTTCCAATTATTATAGTATGCACAAACGGTCTTCATCAAACAGATTTCGCATTTTGGCTTGGGACGACAAATTTCGCGTCCTAAAAAGGACATTGCCATCCCCGCATCCCATTCATTTTGTGGCAAAGTTTCCATTATTTGTTTTTCAATTTTTTTTGGATCGGTTCCTGACGCAATTCCCAACCTTGGCGCTACACGAACTACGTGAAGATCTACTACCACTCCTTCCGGAGTTGCCCCCGCTTCACGCATGATCACATTTGCAGATTTTCTTCCGATTCCCGGCAATTCTGTTAGCTCAGTTAGTGTAAGCGGAATGTTGCTGTCTTTTTTTATTTTTTCCGCAAGTGAAATAAGCCATTTTGTTTTATTTGCGAAATTGCGAACGCTACCAATGAAAGGAAATAAAGTTTCTGACGTAGCATGAGAAAGCGCTTCCATGTCGGGAAATGCCTGAAAAAGTGTTGGGGCCAGTTGATTAATATGCCGGTCTGAATCCTGCGCTGATAAAATTACACCGACTAAAAGCTGGTAGGTATTTTCATAATTCAGTGGATGTTTTTTCCCTTTATATTTTTTAATCAAAGGTTTGATGGCTTCAGGCCAATTTATTTTTTCAGGCATAAAAAATTTTTTTAAAAGATAAATCTACAAAAAACGCAAACTCTTTTATTCAATCTGCTGTGTGAATTTTACGATTATATTTTCGTTTACTGCTACCCGTTATGTTGTTTAAATAGTTTCTATCAATCTCATTCTATATGCATTCATGGCGGTGATTCCCAGTTTTTTTATTAGACGGTAATTTACTACAAGCCCAACAGGCGCGCCAATTACAGGAATTAATTGCGCCATTTTCGCAATATCCAAATAATCGCGGTATTCCTGCTGAAAATTTCGCCAGTCGAACCGATTTATATCTTCTGGTAGATCTGCCCTTTTAATGTTCCAATCAGTCATTTTCAAATAAACATTTGCACGGTGTGAAGCGCTGGAAAAAGCGAGTTCAAAAATATGCAGGATGTACACTCTTTCTTTATAATCTTTTACATCAAAACCATAAAGCACGGCAATCTCAAACAACAATTTTATTTTTATGGCGATTAAAACCGGAAAATCTGCAAGGCCAAGTAAAATGCCACCCGCGCCCGTTACTCCGCCTTCAAGAGCGGCTGTTTTTTTATAAAGTTCAATTTTCTTGCGTACTAAATTTTCGCACTCCTGAAAATCAACATTTTTTAAAGGTTTTGAAGTTGAATATTTTGCGCCAAATAAAACCGCTTTTATCATTTGTCTGATGGTAACCGTTATGGCTTCATGAATTTTTTCAGGAATCCATGAATTCATTTTTGTCTGAATTCTTTTTGAAAAATGGCTAAATAAAGAAGGTTTCCGCAGCATTTTCTTCTGCCACTTCTTTAATTCCAATAAAGCCATCTCCTCGTAAAGGTGATCCATCAAATAAAGTTCTTATTTTTTTACAGAAAAGTTTCCGCCATTTAATTTCACTCTTATTTTTTCTTTTCAAAGCTATAATCGAGAAGAATTATTTTTGCAGGAGTTTATGTTTTACTTTTTATAGTAAACAAACAAATATTGCAAATTCTAAATTACCATTTTGGAAGACGAAATTTTTGACATCGCCATTATCGGCGGAGGAATTGTAGGAGCAGCTACTTTTTATCAATTGCAAAAACATTATTCGCATTTAAAGATTATTTTGCTTGAAAAGGAGGCGAAACTTGCATTTCATCAAACAGGAAATAATTCAGGCGTGATGCACTCAGGGCTTTATTATAAACCGGGTTCTTTGAAAGCAAAGAACTGTGTCGAAGGAAGAAAAGCATTGGTAAAATTTGCGGAAGAAAATAATATTCCTTATGATGTATGTGGAAAAATAGTGGTTGCTGCAGATGAATCGGAACTCCCTTTTCTAGACAAAATTTTCAAAACAGGAATTGAAAATGGAATTGAAGGAATAGAAAAAATTAATGCTGTGCAAATTAAAGAACATGAACCTTACTGTGAAGGAATTGCTGGAATTTGGGTGCCATGTACCGGCATAATAGATTATATAAAAGCAACAGAAAAGATGGTTGAAATTGCATTGCGCATCAATCCGGAAAGTGAATTGGCTTTGAATACTGAAGCGATTTCTTTCAAAAAAGAAAATGATGTGAATAATATTTTTACCAATAATAAAACCTACCGCAGCCGCTTTACTATTTTTTGCGGAGGCTTACAGGCAGATCGTTTGGCCCGGAAAGATGAGGTGAATTTAAAAGAAAAAGTGGTCGGTTTTCGCGGAGATTATTATGAACTAACTGAGGACGCGAAATATAAAATTAAAAACCTGATCTATCCCGTGCCGACTCCGGATTTCCCCTTTCTGGGCGTGCATTTCACCCGAATGACAAATGGCGAAATTGAGTGTGGTCCAAATGCGGTTTTCACATTCAAAAGGGAAGGTTATGGCAAAACAGATTTTGATTGGAAAGACACCATCGATGCTTTAAGCTATCGCGGAACCTGGAAATTATTTTTTCAAAATATCCGCTTCGGAATCAACGAATATCGTAGGGCTTTTTCTAAAAAATTGTTTCTAAAAACGTTGCAAAGATTAGTTCCTTCTTTAACCATGGAGGATATAAAACCAGGCCGGTCCGGAGTTCGCGCTATGTTACTCAGCGAAGATGGTGATACGCGGGATGATTTTAGAATTGAATATCGCGATACAAGCATTCATGTTTTGAATGCGCCATCGCCCGCTGCTACTGCCTCTTTGGCCATCGGTGATAATATAAGGGAGATGGCAGAAAAGCATTTTGATTTAAAAAACACGCGAATCTTGAACAAGGGAAGAATCCTTAATTAAAATATTTTAAATGGCGATTCAAAATAATTTTACCATTCAAACAAATTCAGGGCTCTATACTGATATGTATGAAGTGACAATGGCAGAGGCGTATTTCAAAGACAAAAAACAAGATCAGCGTGCTTGTTTTGATTATTTTTTTAGAAAGTTGCCTTTTGCTGGTGGCTATGTAATTTTTTGCGGCCTTGCTGAATTATTGCCGGTAATTGAAACGCTTCATTTTAATTCGGAGGAAATAAATTGGTTGCATAAACAAGGATTTGATGCCGATTTTTTATCCTGGTTGGAAGCGTTTCGTTTTAAAGGAACGATCCGTTCGATGCAGGAAGGTGAAGTTGCTTTTCCGCTGGAACCGTTGCTGGAAGTGGAAGGCGGCCTTGCAGAAGTGCAACTGATAGAAACATTGTTATTGAATTACCTCAACTTTGAATCATTGATTGCAACAAAAGCGGCCAGGATTAGATATGCAGCAGGAAATCGGCATCTTAGTGAATTTGGTTTAAGAAGAGCGCAATCTCTCGGGGGAATTTCTGCCAGCCGCGCAGCTATTGCAGGAGGATTTGACAGCACTTCAAATTTATATTCAGCTAAAAAGTACGATATAAAAGCGGTGGGTACAATGGCTCATTCTTTCATTCAAAGTCATGAAAGTGAACTGATCGCTTTTAGAAAATTTGCGGAAGCAGAACCACATAATTGCACTTTGCTTGTTGATACCTATGATACTTTGAAAAGCGGAATTCCGAATGCAATTAGAGTGGCAAAAGAAATGAAAGAAAAGGGACATCAGCTCCAGGCAATCAGGCTTGATAGTGGCGACCTTGCATATCTTTCTAAAAAAGGCCGGGCAATGCTTGATAATGCTGGCTTTCAAGATGTAAAAATTGTTGTTTCTAATCAATTGGATGAATATCTGATAAAAAGTTTATTGGAACAAAAAGCGCCGATTGATTCATTTGGGGTTGGCACAAGCCTGGCTACGGGCCAGCCGGATGCAGCCCTTGATGGTGTATATAAATTAAGCGAAATCGATGGAGAGCCTAAGCTGAAATTATCAGAAAATATTCAGAAGGTTACGCTTCCGGGCGTAAAACAAGTATATCGTTTTACAGATGAAACTGGTTGTTTTTCTGCCGATGCCATCGCTCTTGCAAAAGATCCGGTTCCCGTGAAAATGATTCATCCATACGATGTAGAAAAAAGTATGCAACTTGATACAAATATGGCCATTCCATTGCTCAATAAAACAATGGAAAATGGTCATTCTTTATTAGAAAAATATGAACCTCAGGATGTGGCAGATTTTGTACAAAAAAGATTGCTGCAATTACCGGAAGAACATAAACGGTTTAATAATCCGCATATTTATAAAATAGGAATCAGTGAACCGTTGCAACAATTACGAAGCGATTTAAGAAAGAAATACAAAATGTGATTTTAAAAAAAATCCTTCTGCTATTCTTTTATTATCAGTAAAATATGGATTGTCTTTATTTCTTTATTTACTATTGGTTTAAAGAAAATAAATAAGAATTAAAGATCGGTGCTTCAAACAGAAATTGTTTTTTTTTGTTTCAAGAAAATTGATCATTGGGAAACCGGTACTTCAGTTGCTTTTTTACTTTTTAGTACTTTCAGAAGCAATCATACAAAAAAATGAAAAAGAAAATTTTATCAGACATTCCGTTTTCTGTTTTAGAACTTGCGACCGTGGCGCAGGGATCAACACCAGCACAAACTTTTGCGAAAAGCCTTGAACTGGCGCAGCATGTGGAGAAATTTGGTTATAAGCGTTTTTGGCTTTCCGAACATCATAATATGGTGAGTGTGGCAAGTTCAGCAACTTCTGTTTTAATCGGATATATAGCTTCCGGCACATCACACATGCGCATTGGCTCTGGCGGTATCATGCTTCCGAATCATTCTCCCTTGGCAATCGCAGAACAGTTTGGTACACTCGAATCTTTATATCCTGGAAGAATCGATCTTGGTCTCGGCCGCGCACCGGGAACAGATCAATTAACGGCAATGGCACTAAGAGGCGACTTTTTTAATGATGCGAATGAATTTCCACAAAATGTAGTGAAACTACAAACTTATCTTTCTAAAGAAAACAGTAACTCAAAAGTAAGGGCGATTCCAGGAGAAGGCCTGGATATTCCAATCTGGATTCTTGGTTCAAGTACTGACAGTGCACAGCTCGCTGCATTTTTAGGGTTGCCGTATGCCTTTGCAAGTCATTTTGCACCCGCGCAATTTTTCGCAGCAATAGATTTATATCGCAAAAATTTCAAACCTTCTAAACACCTCGATAAGCCTTACGTATTAGCTTGCGTAAATGTCATTGCAGCTGATACAGACGCTGAAGCGAATAAATTAGCCACTTCTTTGTTCCAAATGTTTTTAGGAATTGTGACCGGTATTCGACAACCTTTGCAACCACCGGTTGAAAGTATGGAAGGCATCTGGACTGAATATCAAAAAGAAGCCTTAAATCAAATGCTTTCCCTGTCATTTATTGGTAGTGCGCAAACGATAAAAAAAGATCTGCAGGACTTTGTTGATCAGACGCAAATTGATGAAATTATGATCATTTCAAATGTTTACGATCAAAAAGCAAAGATTCATTCTTATGAATTATTTGCAGAGATTATGAGCAGTAAATGAGGAAAAATATCAAATTTTAATTTTCTATTTAATACAAGATGATCAACAAAAATTGGCAAATTTTGTTTTTCTAAAACCCTTACTTTGCAAATTGCCATTTTTAATTTTTTAACTTCTCCACCTTTATGAAATTTATTTTCTTTTTACTTGCTACTGTTGTATTTTCTTTCAATGGACTTGCACAGCAACCTTTAACTACTAAAGATTATGATCACGCTGCAAGCTTCTTGTCATTCAACACGCAGAAATATATTGATCACGCAACAGTAAGACCGCATTGGCTGCCGGACGATAGATTTTGGTATCGTGATTTAAATCCAAACGGCAGTGAGTTTATATTAGTAAACCCGGCAAACGGAAAGCGTACATTGGCTTTTGACCAACAAAAACTGGCGGCGTCTCTTTCTGCAGCAACAGGCAAAAAATATGAGCCGCAAATGCTTCCTTTTAATGATTTTCTTTTTTCTGATGATGAAAAATCTATCATCTTTAATGCAAATGGAAAGAAATGGAAATGCGATCTGCAAAATTATAAATGCACGCAGATTGAATCTGATGAAGAAAAAGATAACAACCGGGAAAGAAGTGAAGAAATTTCTCCGGATGGTACAAAGGCGGCTTTTATCAAAGATTACAACTTATGGATAAAAGATTTGTCAACAGGAAGAGAAACGCAGCTTACTACTGATGGCGAAAAATATTTTGGATATGCAACCGACAATGCCGGATGGAAACACAGTGATGCGCCAATTTTGCGGTGGTCTCCTGATTCAAGGAAGATTGCTACTTTTCAGCAAGACGAGCGGAAGGTGGGAAATATGTACCTTGTTTCAACAAATGTTGGCCATCCCAAATTAAGTAGCTGGAAATATCCTTTGCCCGGAGACTCTAATGTAATTATGATCCAGCGGGTAATTATTAATGTTGATACGCCAAAAGTCGTTCGTTTTCAGATGGCTCCCGATTTTCATCGCGGCACTTTAAGTGATGATATTTCCAGCAGTGGCACTTTTGACGATGTAGATTGGAATCCAAATGATAATGAACTTGCTTTTGTTTCTACTTCCCGCGATCATAAGGTAGAAAAATTTCGTATTGCCGATGCAAATACCGGCGCCGTTCGCGAAGTGTTTGAAGAAACAGTTCCAACCCAATATGAATCTGGCCAGGGCGCTATCAACTGGCGTTATTTGCCGAAAACAAATGAAATCATTTGGTATTCTGAAAGGGATAATTGGGGGCATTTATATTTATATGATTCCAGAACGGGGAAGTTGAAAAACCAAATTACCAAAGGCGATTTCGTAGTTACTGAATTATTGAAAGTGGATGAAAAAAAGCGGCAATTGTATTTCCTGGCCGATGGAAGAGAAGGAGTTAATCCTTATTTTACCCAGTTTTACAGAATAGATTTTAATGGAAAAAATTTAACGCTTCTTACTCCTGAAATTGGTAATCATTCGATCATTTTATCTCCTTCACAAAAATATTTTATCGATAGTTATTCACAGCCTGATGTTCCTGCGGTAATTGTATTAAGAGATCTCAATGGAAAACTCATCTCCACTTTAGAAAAAGAAAATGTTGCACGACTAAAAGCGATAGGATGGCAACCACCAAAACCAATCGTTGTAAAAGCTCATGACGGCAAAACCGATTTATATGGTTTGATGTTTACGCCAACAAACCTTGATTCAAATAAAAAATATCCGATTATTGATTATATCTATCCAGGGCCCCAAGGCGGAAGTGTGGGAAGTTGGTCTTTTGTCGCTTCCCGCGGTGATCACCAATCTTTAGCTGAACTTGGCTTTGTGGTTGTTTTAATTGAAGGAACATGTAATCCTTTACGATCCAAAAGTTTTCACGATATGTGTTATGGCAACATGGCCGAAAATACTTTACCCGATCAAATTACAGGTATTCAGCAACTGGCCGAAAAATATGGTTATTTGGATACAAGCCGCGTTGGCATCTGGGGACATTCAGGCGGAGGTTTTGCAACGGCGGCAGCAATGTTTCGATATCCTGATTTTTTTAAAGTCGGCATTTCCGAATCGGGAAATCATGACAACAGAAATTATGAGGATGACTGGGGCGAAAGGTATATTGGCCTTTTGACAACAGACGAAAATGGCGTGTCGAATTATGAGGCGCAGGCAAATGAAATTTATGCGAAAAACCTCAAAGGCAAGCTGTTGCTGGCTCATGGCTTAATGGATGATAACGTACCGCCGTCCAATACTTTGCTGGTAGTAGAAGCGTTGGAAAAAGCCAACAAAGATTTTGATTTAATAATTTTCCCAAACAGCAGGCACGGCTACGGGCCTTTTTCAATATATATGATGCGCCGCCGCTGGGATTATTTTGTAAAAAATCTTATGGGAGCTGAACATCCGAAAGAATATGATTTTAAGTATTCAAGAGATCCGAGAAATGAGTAATTTAGAAAATAATATTTCGAATAATTTCTTCATTTACTATTAGATTTCTTTTTTCTAAATCCTAAATCAACTTTGAATCTTGTCTTAATCCTTTTTAATTCATTGCAATAAAAAACGGCCGCTATTTTCTGCGGCCGTTTTTTTACATCATTTATTCCTGATTTTATTCAGGGCTGTTGTCATCTAAAGTTAATGGATATTCAAAAGGTTCGCTGTATCCGGGATATACTCCGGAAATAGTGACATCTGTAGAAGTTCCAATAAGTTTTTTCAAATCGTCGAGATTTTTTACTTCCTTGCCATTGACCTTGGTAATGATAAAACCATCACGCATTCTTGTTTGATCATTTAGCGCGCCGTCATTGATTTTTCTAACAACCACTCCGCCATCTAGTCCATATTCTTTTGCTTTTCTTGGATCAAGGGTTTCAAGATCTGCGCCCAGCTTGTCAACATTTGTGGCAGGCTTTACAATACTATAAGTACCTTCATTATTTTTTAAAGTTACATTCACTGTTTTTTCAGCGCCGTGATGGAGCACGGTAACATTAATTTTATCACCAGGGCGGTAGTTACTTAATTGTTCTTGTAGCTCAGCCCCTGAATTGATGGTTACTCCATTTATTTTAGTGATTTCATCGCCTACCTGGATACCCGCTTCCGCAGCTGCACCATTCGTTACAAGATTGGTGATATAAATTCCTTCTGCTGTTGTTGGAACTTTAATCTGCTGTTTCTGCTCATCAGTCAAACCAGTAGCATCTACAAACATGGCGCCTAAAAATCCTCTTTGAACACTTCCATATTTAATCAGGTCGTTCACTACTTTTTTTACAATATCAACAGGAATCGCATATGAATATCCGCTGTAATATCCTGTTGGTGAAGCAATAGCCGAATTAATTCCAATTAGCTGACCGCTTGTGTTGATCAAAGCGCCTCCACTGTTTCCCGGATTCACTGCAGCGTCCGTTTGTAAAAACGATTCTACAGCCAACTCATGTCCGCCTCTTTTGTCATGATTCAAACCAAGGGCGCGTGATTTAGCGCTGATGATGCCGGCAGTAACTGATTCTTCCAGAAAAAGAGGATAACCAATTGCCAAAACCCACTGCCCGATTTTTGTGTCAGCTGAATTTCCGTAAAGCATAAACGGTAAATTTTTTGCATCCACTTTTACTACAGCCAGATCATAAGCCGGATCTGAAGCAATTACTTTTGCAGTGTATGTTTTTCTGTCACTCATCGTAACTGTCACTTTATCAGCACCAGCCACTACGTGATTGTTAGTTACGATATATCCGTCGTCACTGATGATAACCCCGGATCCTGAAGCCCTTTGAGGCAAAATACGTTGAGGGCCTCCGCCTCCCCGGCCAAATAACTGATTCAGCAGATCGTCGCCAAACAGGTCAGAAAATGGATTTTGTTGTTCAGGCAAGTTATTATTAACCGTTTTTGCATTCGTCAGTGTTTTAATGTGTACAACAGCTGGTATTGCAGCAGCAGCAGCCTGAGTAAAATCAATCGGCGCTCCTGCCGGTCCGTAACCACTGTCTAAAAATCCGGCATACTTGTAATTAGTAGGAATGGTTGATTGAAAATTTGGGTTATTGCTGTTATGTTCGTACTTATTATAACCGAAAATAACGGCCAAAGTAGTAAGCGCGCTAATAAGCACAGAAAGTAAAATGTTTTTTGTTTTCATTTATAGAAATTTTTAATTGTAATAAATTCAATTATTCAGCGGTAATCTTTTTCCTGAGTATCAAAATATATGCCCGCCGATAAAAGTATAACAAGGCATGTCAATATTTTTACCCATTAATTACCTTTAACAATAAATTAAAAATGATTGTCAACTGATGTAAATTTACTTATGAAAAAAGAAAAAAATTTTCATAACAGTGTTTATTCCGTTTCAAAGAAGTGTGAAGGTTTTTTGTAGCAAAAAGAAATTTTGATTATTTATTTGTTTACTACAAAAATATTTTTCTACAAGCTTAATAAAAATTGCATCGTATCAATTCCGTCCGCATAATCAAACAAACCGGGCTCCTGCGATTGGCCAAAAGGAGTATGGTTCTCGCCAACAATACATTGGATATTCTCATTCTTTTTCAGTTCGTCAAAGACAGTTTTTTGATCCTCATAAAACGAATAATTCAACACACTTACCGGTGAAAAAACACTTTCATTTTTTGAAAGAATAATGCTTCCGTTTGTCATATAAAATTGATTGTTCATGATAAACAACGCTAAATTATAATCGTAATTGTTGCGGTATTTGGTAAGGTCAGAAAAGTAATTGTATTTATTAAATGAATTCAAAAGCCTTTCAAAATTGTAATTCTCAGGTACGTAAATTTTGCTAACATTGCGGCAGCCTAAACCAAAATAAATATAAACATCATCGGCTAAACAACGAAGCTGTTCAACGGTTTCATTGCCTGACAATACAGCGACGGAAGTTTTGTTGCTTCGGATAATGCTCGGATATTTTCCAAAATAATGATGAAAGTACCTGGCAGAATTATTACTGCCGGTAGCAATATAAGCGTCACAGTCTTTCAGCATCGGACTTACTGATACGACTCCGGAAATTTTTGCATTCCAAAGCTGCAATTTTTCAATCAAATACTTCATCAACACATCGTCTTTATCAGAAAGCTTGATCTTTTGGTGATGGCCGGAGATGAATACTGTAAGAAAATCATGAAAGCCAACCAAAGGAATGTTTCCTGCCATCACCACCCCAATCGTTTGTGGATGAATATTGTCGTCAAGGTGATAGTATTGTACCCACGCCTTCAGTTTTTCCGGATCAAGATAATTGATAGAAATATTTTTAAAAGCGTAACTGATAAATTCTTCTGTGAACCATTTATTTTTTTCAAAAGCCTTTTTTTTCACTGCTTTTAACTCCTCATTATCTTCCATTAAATATTTTCCTAGGTTTACCATTAAGGTAATTCTTTCTGCTAAATTCATGTAGGTAAAATTATCTGTTTATATTTGTGCCTGGTAAAAGCAGGCAAAATTCGGAAATAATTTTCACGCTTGCTGAACTGCTTTAAACATAAATAAAATGGCGATAAAAATAACAGATGAATGTATTAATTGCGGTGCCTGCGAACCGGAATGTCCCAACAATGCTATTTATGAAGGTGGGGTTGAATGGGCGATAGAAGATGGAACAACTGTAAAAGGCGACGTTACTTTATTGGACGGAAGCGTAATTGAATCATCACAAAGAAACCCTCCAATCTCAATTGATACTTATTTTATAGTTCCTGATAAATGCACTGAATGCCAGGGATTTCATGAAGAGCCCCAATGTGCTGCTGTTTGCCCGGTAGATTGTTGCGTTCCTGACGAAATGTATCAGGAAACAGTTGAGGAATTATTGGCAAAAAAGGATAAATTGCATGTATAATTTTTAAAGGTATAAAAGCCTTTCAATTGCAGGTGATATTTCCTGCGCTGTGGCGAGGGTATTTAAAAATGCTTTCGCCATTTTTATTAAATCAATTTTTATGTTCATTTGCCGAAATATCAGCGTGTTGATTTTATTTACGTGCCTGCTCTTTTCGTGTGATGAGAAAAAGACAACAACTCAACAGCCATCTACATACGAAATTCTTGCTGCTGATATGGCCTTCTCAGATATGAGCCGGCAGGTAGGAATGAAAAAAGCGTTTTTGCAATACATCGACAACGAAGGAACATTACTGCGGCCGGATCACATGCCGGTTGTCGGCGCCGACGCGATTGATCTGCTCAGTGTTTTAAGCGACACAGCGTATACGCTTTCATGGAAGCCGATGAAGGCTGAGATCGCAAAATCGGGCGACATGGGATATACTTATGGAATCTATGAATTGATTTTACAGGACACCACACTAAACGGAACTTACGTGAATATCTGGAAAAAAGAAAATGATGGTGAGTGGAAAATTGTGCTGAACTGTAATAATTCAGGTTTAAGTAATTGAATTTACAATTGCGACATTCTGATCAAAGCTTCCAGGTAATAATAATCGGCATAAGGCAAAGGAGCATGGCATTGCTGATGTGAGGGAAAATAGATTAGAAATTACCAAAAATTCTTTCTTTACTGATAAATAAATTCTAAATCGCTGCTCAATGTCTTCAAATAAATTTTGAACATTTATCTTGCAAAAAATTTTTTAATGAAAAAAACCGGGATTCTGGGCGGCGGCCAATTAGGAAGAATGTTATTGCAGGCGGCTGCGAATTATCCTGTGGAAACGTTTGTGTTGGAAAAAGATGCTGAATGCCCGTCAGCACATTTGTGCGATCATTTTATAAAAGGCGATATCACCAGCTTTGATGACGTTTATAATTTCGGCAAAAGCCTTGATGCTATTACCATTGAGATAGAATCAGTAAACATAGAAGCACTGAAAAAGCTGGATTCTGAAGGCGTAAAAGTTTATCCGCGTCCCGCTGCGTTGGAAATCATTAAGAATAAAATTTTACAAAAGAATTTTTATAAAGAATATCAGATACCAACTCCACCATTTGTAATTACTTCAAAGAAAGATGATCTTCAAAATCATTTAAATTTTTTACCTGCTGCTCACAAAGTTGCTTTAGGAGGATACGATGGGCGTGGAGTTGAAATTTTGAAGAATGAAAAAGACCTGGAAAAAGGTTTTGATGAGGAAGCTGTGTTGGAGAAATTAGTAAATATCAAAAAGGAAATTTCGATCATTGTAGCAGTTGCAGAAGATGGAAAAACGGCCCTTTATCCTCCTGTCGAAATGATCTTTAATAAAGATTTGAATTTATTGGAATACCAGCTGAGCCCCGCTAGTATCGGTGAAAAAATTTTATGGAAAGCAGAAGCGGTTGCCTTAACGGTGGTGAAAAATCTTCAAAGCCCCGGTATCTTTGCGGTCGAATTATTTGTAGACATTGACGATAATGTTTTAGTGAATGAAACTGCTCCCAGAGTACACAACAGCGGCCATCATACCATAGAAGCGGCCTATTCTTCCCAGTTTGACATGCTTTGGCGCATCATTCTCGATTATCCTTTGGGATTTACAAAATCAATTATGAACTCGGCGATGGTAAACCTGATAGGGGAAGAAAATTACCGCGGAAATGTGAAATATCAGAACTTGTCAGAGGTGCTTAAAATTGAAAACGTATTTGTACATATTTATGGGAAAAAGGAAACCCGGCCGGGCAGAAAAATGGGCCATGTGACGGTTCTAAGCAACGAAAAACAGGAGTTGATTCATGTGGCTAATAAAGTGAAACAATTATTAAAAGTCATTACATAAAGAAGCGGAACGAAGGTTTTATACTTTCTTAACGTCTAATAAATTCAGCTTAAAAAATCAGAATTAGTAAATGAAACTGAAGTACGGGAAATTAATAGCAACAACCATCCTTATCATTTTTATTTCTTCATGCGGAAGCAAATCAAAAAACGACGATCCTCCAAAACCTGAGAATAAATCTGCTGCTCATGGCGGTGCTTTATCAGTTCAGGGTTATATTATTTATCCATCAGTTTTGCATTCAGGGATTGAAGTGGCGGGGACTTTATTACCTTTTGAAGAAACAGAAATCCATCCGGAAGTATCAGGAAAGGTAACTTATCTTTCTATTAAAGAAGGGGCACATATTAAAAAAGGGACTTTGCTCGCAAGACTTTTTGACGGCGATCTTCAGGCGCAATTGCAGAAATTGAAAGTGCAGTTGCAGGTAGCACAGAAAACGCAGCAACGTCAACAACAATTATTAAAAATTGGGGGTATCAGTCAGCAGGATTATGATTTGAGTGTGTTGGATGTTAGCAGTATCAAAGCGGATATGCAGGTATTGCAGGCAGCGATAGACAAAACAATTATACGGGCTCCATTCGATGGGAAAATTGGTTTTAAAAATATCAGCATCGGCGCTTTTATTACCCCGACAACCGTTATTACAACCATTAAGCAGGATTCGAAATTAAAACTTGAATTTAGTGTTCCTGAAAAATTTACCCCTGAGGTAAAATTTGGAAATGTAATTTATTTCACAACAGAATCAAGCAACAAAAAGTACCAGGCAAAAATTTTTGCAACAGAGTCGGGCATTACAGAAGAAAACCGCAGCCTGAAAGTGCATGCAGTTGTTGAAAATACTGATAAAAATATTACTGCCGGATCATTTGCAAAAGTGGCCTTTGATATGGGCGATAATGATAAAGCGGTAATGATTCCTAGCCAGGCCATCATTCCTGAAGCGCGGGATAAAAAAGTGATTGTTTATAATGGTGGGCTGGCTAAATTTAAGACAGTGACTACAGGTACCAGGGATTCTGCAAGAGTGGAAATTTTAAGTGGCCTTTCCATCGGTGACACGGTTATTACGACTGGTTTACTTTCTATAAAACCGGGAAGTAAAATCAATCTTTCATCTTTAAATAAGTAACAAACAAAAGTGAATATTTCTCAAGTAAGTTTACGGCGTCCTGTATTTGCCATTGTTTTAAACCTGGTGATCGTTTTGTTTGGCGTCATTGGATTTAAATTTTTGGGAGTAAGGGATTATCCGGCAATTGATCCGCCGAATATTTCTGTCAGCACTTCATATGCGGGCGCCAGCTCAGATATTATCGAATCTCAAATTACCGAGCCTCTTGAAAAAGAGATTAACGGAATTCCAGGAGTAAAAAATATTAGTTCATCCAGCAACCAGGGAAGCAGCAGGATCAATGTGGAGTTTGAATTGGGTGTGGATCTTGAAACTGCCGCCAATGACGTCAGGGATAAGGTATCACATGCAACCAGGAATTTGCCCCAGGATATAGACGCACCGCCGGTTGTATCCAAAGCGGATGCAAACGCACAACCCATTATTGCGGTTACCGTTCAAAGTAATACGCGCAATCTTTTGGAAGTGACAGAGTATGCTGAAAACAATCTTGTTGAACGTTTGCAAACCATACCTGGCGTAAGTTCCATTTCTATCTGGGGCGAAAAAAGATATGCGATGCGTATCTGGTTTAAGCCGGACAAATTGCAGGCTTACGGCCTTTCTACCAATGATGTGCAAAATGCTTTGCTTACACAAAGCGTCGAACTTCCGGCAGGTAAAATTTCCGGTGATTATACGGAATTATCCGTCCGCACTTTTGGAAAATTAAATACAGAAGAACAATTTCGTAACCTGATCATTAAAAATATTGATGGGGTAAATGTAAAACTAAGTGACGTTGCAGATGTTGTTTTAGGTCCTGAAAATCAAGAATCTGGTTTGAAAGAAAGTGGTGTTCCGATGATCATGCTCGCCATCGTTCCACAGCCTGGTTCTAATTATGTGTCTATTTCTGATGAATTTTATAAAAGACTTGCTGACATTAAAAAAGAAATTCCCAAAGATCTGAAACTGGATGTAGGAATGGATCAGACCAAGTTTATTAAACGTTCCATTTCTGAAGTAGAGGAAACGCTGATTATTGCTTTGGTTTTGGTAATCCTCATCATTTATTTATTTTTTAGAGATTGGATTCTTGCCCTTCGGCCATTATTTGATATCCCTGTTTCCTTAATCGGTGCTTTCTTTATCATGTACATTTTTGGATTTACCATCAATGTACTTACGCTTCTCGGAATAGTTCTGGCGACGGGGCTGGTTGTTGACGATGGGATTGTAGTCACGGAAAATATCTTTAAGAAAATAGAAGCCGGAATGAACAAATATCAGGCAGCAAAAGAAGGTTCTAAAGAGATTTATTTCGCAGTTATTTCCACTTCAATTACACTTGCAATTGTATTTTTACCGATCGTTTTTCTACAGGGATTTGTGGGAAGATTATTTCGTGAATTTGGAATTGTCGTTGCAGGTGCAGTACTTATTTCCGCCTTTGTTTCTCTTACACTGACGGTTGTATTAAATGTAAAACTGACCCATAAAAAAATCGGTCATTCCTGGTTTTATAAAAAGACGGAACCTTTTTTCCAGGCGATGGAAAATGGTTACAAAAAGAGCCTGGCCACTTTTATGAAAGTGAAATGGGTGGCGTTTGCGCTGGTTGCCGTTTGTCTCGGATTGATCTATTTTATTTTCCAAGGACTGCCTTCAGAGTTAGCACCTTTGGAAGATAGAAGCCAATTTCGGTTAAATGTAACTGCGCCGGAAGGTACTTCATATGATTATATGGATTCGTATATGGATACGCTAAATACATTTTTAACGGATTCTATTCCTGAAAAAACAATGCTTATAAGCCTTACAGCGCCTGGGTTTGGTGGTGGCTCTGTTAACAGTGGTTTCTTTAATGTAATGCTTTCTGATCCCAAAGACAGAAACAGATCCCAACAGCAAATTGTAGAAATGGTTAATAGAAATCTCAAAGATTTTCCGCAGGGCAGAGCTTTTGCCAGCCAGCAGGAAACAATTTCAACCAACCGCCGCGGTGGCCAGCCAGTTCAGTTCGTGATTCAAAATAATGATTTTGATAAAATTAGAAAAGTGCTCCCGGAATTCTTAGATGAAGCTAAAAAAAGCCCGGTTTTAGAAGGTGTTGACGCTGATTTAAAATTTAATAAACCGGAATTGCGTATCAACATTGATAGGCTGCGTGCCAGTGAATTGGGAGTAAGTGTAGACGATATCAACCAGGCATTGGAACTGGCTTACAGCGACAGAAGGCTTGGATATTTTTTGAAATCAGGAAAACAATACGAGGTTCTGGGACAGGTAGATCGTAGTGACAGAGACGACCCGAATGATTTAAGTAAAATCATGGTGAAAAATAGTGCGGGACAAAACATCAGTCTTGATAATTTAGTTTCCATTTCTGAAGCATCTGCGCCTCCAACCATTTACCATTTCAACAGGTATAAATCTGCAACGATTTCTGCCGGCCTTCAACCTGGCTACACGGTAGGGGATGGAATTAAAGAAATGGAACGCATTTCCAAAAAATTATTAGATCCTACTTTTACGACCGCACTCAGCGGAACGTCCAGGGATTATTCGGAAAGCTCCGGAAATACAGTTTTTGCATTTGTGCTTGCATTGATACTTATTTATTTAGTGCTTGCTGCCCAGTTCGAAAGCTTTATTGATCCGTTTATTATTATGATAACGGTGCCTTTAGCGCTCGCAGGCGCATTGCTTTCGCTTTGGATATTCGGACAAACATTTAATATCTTTTCACAGATAGGAATGATCATGCTGATCGGGTTGGTTACTAAAAATGGAATTCTCATCGTGGAATTTGCGAACCAAAAAAGAGATGCCGGTATGAAGAAAATTGATGCGGTTGTTGAATCTGCTTACCTGCGTTTGCGACCGATTTTAATGACCAGTCTTGCCATGTCTTTGGGCGCTTTGCCACTCGCGCTTTCGATTGGTGATGCTTCTACAAGCCGCGTCCCACTAGGGATTGTAATCGTGGGAGGTATTCTATTTTCACTTATTCTTACCTTGTATGTTGTGCCGGCCATGTATGCTTTTCTTTCACGCAAAAAACAACCTATGAATGAAGCGCTTGTATAAAATTATTCTTCTTTCTTTCTCTTTGATCTTATTTTTTAATTCCTTCCTCCGTGCTCAGGATACTTTAATGACTGCACAGGAGGCAGTGAAGACTGCAATTGAAAATAATTACGGAATTATTATCAGCAAAAATGAAATTGAAATTGGCTCAATAAATAATAACTGGGCAAATGCAGGGGCAATACCAGCAATCAGCGCCACCGCCACAAAAGCCATCGGGGTAAATAATCTGGAACAAAAATTAAGCAATGGAACCGTAACAAGAAAAAATGGCAACAATACACGAAATATTAACGCGGGAATTGCCGTAAACTGGCGTGTTTTTGATGGTTTCAAAATGTTTGCAACAAAAAAAAGATTGGAAGAATTAGAAAGAAGCGGCGAATATGCTTTCAGAAAAAATATGAATGAAACTGTTTTTAATGTAATCAGTTCTTATTATAATATCGTCACATTAAATGAACAAAAGAAAGCTACTCTTGAGCAAATTAGTTTGTACAACGACCGTTATACCCTTGCCCAGCGCAAGTTTGAGATAGGAACGGGTGCTAAATACGAAGTTTTGCAGGCAGAAGTTGATTTAAATGAACAACGTTCCAATTTGTTATCGTTACAAAATTCTATTTCGCTTGCCAAATCTTCTTTAATGAATTTGCTGGGTAAAAAATCCGATACAACTTTCATAGTTGCTGATACAATTTTTCTAACGCCCTTGCCTGCCTTTGCGGATGTTCAAAATAAAATAAATACTCAAAATCCTGATGTACTTCTGGCGAACAGCCAATTGCTCATTTTGGCACAGGAAAAAAAAGAAGTGAATGCTGCACGTCTTCCTTCTGTTGATTTAAATGGATTTTATAATTTCGCAAGAAGTAGCAACGGTGCCGGTTTTACACTTTTCAATCAAACTTATGGGCCATCCGGCTCGGTAGGAGTTAGTGTTCCATTATTCAATGGGATTTTGGTAAAAAAACAATTAGCGATCAGCGATATTCAGATAAAAAATCAACAACTGACGATTGGTCAAACAAAAAACGACATTGAAACTGCTCTCACCAATGCGTACATTAATTACAACAATGCTTTGAAATCTATTGAGCTGGAAAAAAATAATCTTGTTCTGGCTACAGAAAATATTATGATTGCTACTGAGCGGTATAAAAGGCTAAACATCACTGCTGTCGAGCTGCGGCAAATACAGATCAGTTATAATGATGCAAAAAACCGTTTGTACAATGCACTTTATCAGGCAAAAATTGCGGAAACCACAGTAGCATTATTATCAGGAGATATCGCGACTTTGTAAATACTTTCATAGTTTATAGTTCTCAGTAAGCAAACAAATGAATCAGATTTTTAATTAAAATCAGGTAACTATTTGCTATTCGCATTATGCCATTCACGTTTTACGTTATCTTTATTTTTTAAAATTGTTTTTAATGGCAAAAACTAAACAACCACTTGTTGGAATTATTATGGGCAGCGATAGTGATTTAAAAATCATGGAAGCTGCAGCTGAAATTTTACAAAAATTAAATGTCGCTTACGAATTAGATATTGTTTCTGCTCACCGCACTCCGCTGAGAATGACAGAATACGCTACAACTGCCATTGAGCGCGGATTAAAAGTAATTATTGCCGGCGCCGGAGGCGCCGCACATCTCCCTGGAATGATTGCTTCCCTAACAACGCTTCCTGTTGTTGGAGTACCAATAAAATCGTCGAATTCTATTGATGGCTGGGATTCTATACTTTCTATTTTACAAATGCCGAATGGCGTGCCAGTGGCGACTATAGCACTTAATGCTTCAAAAAATGCAGGAATATTAGCCGCAGAAATTTTAGCTGTTTCTGATAAAAATCTGACAAAAAAATTAATGGAATTTAAAAAAGAAATGAGGGAAGAAGTTGAGAAGAAAGCAAGCCTTTTACTGAGTAAAAAATAAATTAGCGATTTATATCTTTAGATTAAAGTTCTTCAACAATACAAAACTGCTGTTCCAAAGTCAAAGAATTTTCATACAGCATTTTAAAAAAATCATTCCCCCATTTTGAATAGTAAAGCATAAAATTTTCAGTCCGTTCCTGCAAGCCATCATCGGGAAATAAGGCAGCAAATATTTTATTTAATTGATTTTTTTCATCGATAAATTTTCTCTTTTCAGCGCGGAAAATTTTCTTCTCCAACCCATCTAAAGCCTTTATATGTCTTGCTTCCAAAGCTTCTGTATGTTGCTCCAGTGTAGAATCGACACGCTTTACCAGCTCTTTGATCTGGTAATAAATATTTTCAAATTCTTTTTTTTCTTTTATCAGATTTAAAACATGTTTGCTTTCTCTCTTTACAATTTCATTTAGTACAATTTCTCTTCCTTTAAAAAGATCAATAGCATACAGATTTAATTTTCGTATTAGTTTATGATACTTTTTATCAACGATCAAAAAAGAATTTCTTAAAAGCAAAACGGGATAGGGAACTGAATAATTTTTAAATAAATCTTTTAGCTGCAACCAATAGGCCAGTTCGCCGCCTCCGCCAATCCAGGCGACATCAGGCAAAATAATTTCCTGAAATAAACCACGCAAAATTACATTTGGACTGAAACGTTCAGGATGTGATTTAATCTCATTTTTCATTTCCTCTTTGCTGAAAACAAGGTCAGTATTATGAACTGCAAAATGATCATTCACGGGGACAATACGGTTTCGCAGATTATCTTTTAAATAAAATAAATTGATTTCCCGTGGATAAGCCTGCGCCTTGTAATGCTTCGATAATTTGTCTGAAGTATGTTCTACAATTTTAGAAGAAGTATGATTAAAAATATCATCTTCAAAAATTGCAACCATTTCTTTTTTTAAATTGGCACTATCCGGTAAGAGAATTAGTAATCCATATTCTTTAAAAAGATTGTGAACAAATAAAAAGGTCGCTTCTTCGATTCTTGAATTTTTTACAAAACATTTTTTTAATAAATCAATTATCTGTTTTCCAAATTTTTCAACAGATAATCGTCCGGCAATTTTTTCTATCAAGTTAGTCAGATTATCATCTACTTTCATTCTTCCGACAGCACCCGTTTGTTTTGTTTGCCATTCATATTTTACTCCATCAATTACAACGTGATTTAATTCTTCCAAATCGGCATCTTCGCTACCCATAAAAAAAACCGGAACAAAACTATATTCCGGTAATTCTTTTTTAAGAGAATCAGATAGCTTTATTGTGTGTAAAATCTTGTAGATAAAATAAAGATGACCTGTAAAAATATTTGGCTGATGAGCTGTGCAGATTGTAAACGTGTTTTCATTTAAAAGTGCATCAATATTGGTTTTTACAATCTCACAGTTATCCACATTTTTATATTGAGCCGCGAATTGCTCTGCTAATAATTTTCGGTTGGTATTATATTTTTTTCTTTCTACAATAGCAGATTTTATTCCTTCAATATTTACCGGATGCTCAAAAAAATCTTTTAATTGCACAGCTTCGCTTATATAATCCAAAACAATTTTGGTAAACTTTCCTGTCTGTGAATAAGGTAAATATTCTGATTGAAATTTTGTATCCAAGCGGCTGAAATTTAACTGCAAAGATAGAAGTAAAAAGAAAGATTTTTTTGAGTTTTAAATTCATGCATCAAACGTAAACGAATTTAAAAATCGTCTTTATTTGTTCATCCACTGTAATTAAAAGTTTAGCTTATTTTTATCCAGCATTCAAAACCTGAATACATTTTTGTAAACTATCTTTCCAGAAAGGAATAGGTATTTTAAGTGATTCTTTAATTTTAGAAGTATCTAAAACTGAGTACTGTGGTCGCTTTGCGGCGGTTTTGTATTCGGAAGTTGGAATAGGATTGATCCTGCAGTTACTACTGGTTAAAACTTTTATTGCTTCTGCAAATTCAAACCAGCTAATAATTCCTTCGTTACAATAATTAAAAATTCCGGAAAACTTTTTTTCTCGGTTCATTCTATACACAAGCTCCATGATTACTTGTGCCAGATCCGCTGCATAAGTTGGAGAACCATATTGATCATCCACTACTTTTATTTCATTTTTTTCTTTGAATAAACGCAGCATTGTTTTTACAAAATTATTTCCGAAGGAAGAATAAACCCACGATGTGCGGATGATTAAAGTAGAAGGACTTTTTTCAATAGCTAACTCTTCGCCTTTCAATTTTGATTCGCCATAAATATTTACAGGTTTGGTTTTGCTATTTTCTTTTAAAGGAGTATTTGCATTTCCATCGTATACGTAGTCTGTAGAAATATGAATGAGTTTTGTTTGATAAATGTTACAAATATTTGCAAGGTTTCCTACAGCATCTGCATTGATCAAAAATGCTTTTTCACTTTCTGATTCTGCTTTATCGACGGCTGTATACGCAGCGCAATTAATACAAAAATCAATTTTATTTTTTTCAAAAAACGATTTTACAGCAGCTGTATTTTCAATCGGAAGTTCTTCCCTTGTTGTAAAAATAAATTGGAACTGAGGATGTTGAGGGACAACGATTTTTATCTCATTTGCCAGTTGACCGTTTGCTCCGGTTACCAATATGGTGCCCATTTCAAAATTTTTAGATTAAGAAAATGCAGTAAACTAATAAATTATTCGAATTTGTTTTCTGCTTTTAAAAGATAAAACCATAATCTGATTTTTCCAGTAAATCATATTCTTTATCTTTTTCAGAAACAGTCAATTTATCAGCAGGAATTTGCCAGTCAATTTCCAGAGCGGGATCGTTCCATGAAATACCGCCTTCAGATTCTTTGTGATAAAATTCATCGCATTTATAAAACACTTCAGCGGTTTCGCTGATAACAGAATATCCATGTGCAAAGCCTTTCGGAACTAAAAGTTGCTTTTTATTTTCTGCGGAAAGCAAAATCGTGTATGCCTGACCGTAAGTAGGAGAACCTTTCCTGATATCAACAGCAACATCAATAATTTGCCCGCTCAAAACCCGGATTAATTTTGTTTGGGCGAAAGGATCTTTTTGAAAATGTAACCCACGCACCACACCAAAAGAAGACCGCGCCTGATTATCCTGCACAAAATTTATTTCAATGCCTTCTTCGGAGAATAATTTCTGATTATAACTTTCCAAAAAATAACCGCGGTTGTCTTCAAAAACTTTGGGTTCAAAAACGATTAAGCCGGGAAATGGTGTTTTAATAAAAGGCATATATTTTTAGATATACAATGTTAGATGTTTATATTCGATTTTAGAGGAACCCCTTCATGAATACTGTTTTTTAAAATATTCAATTGTTTCTTTTAAGCCTTCTTCAAATCTCCGTGTGGGTTTATAATCCAATAAATTTTTTGCCAAAGAAATATCGGCTAATGAATTACGAATATCACCTTCACGTGGTTCGCGATGAATCGGCTCTACATCACTATGCAAATATTTTTTGATAAAATTGTATAAAAAGTTTACTGAATAATTTTCCCCAATCGCTACATTATATACTTTATTTTTTGCTTCTTGATTTGAAGTAAGCATTCCTCTAACGTTGATCTGAACTGCGTTCTCAACGAAAGTAAAATCTCTTGTTTGTTCGCCATCTCCGTTAATAAAAGCAGAAGTGTTGTTCATAATTGCTTTTACAAAAAGCGGAATCACTGCCGCATAAGGGCCATCAGGATCCTGCCGCGGACCAAAAATATTAAAATAACGAAAACCCAGAACAGGAATATTGTAGACTTTTGAAAACACCTCGGCATACAATTCATCAGCACGTTTACTTACCGCATAGGGCGATAAGCAATTGCCAATACGATCTTCTTTTTTCGGTAATGTCGGTTCATCCCCATAAACAGAAGAAGAAGAAGCGTAAACAAATTGCTTCACATTATTTTCTACTGCCGCTTTTAAAATATTTACAAATCCGCCAACGTTTACATCATTTGTAGCAGAAGGATCTTTTATAGAACGCGGGACAGAACCTAAAGCTGCCTGGTGACTTACATAATCAATTCTTTCACACACTTTTCTGCAAGTTTCAACATTCCTGATATCGCCTTCAATAAATTCAAAAGCATCGTAAGCTCTTAATACATCCAGGTTTGATTCAAAACCATTTGCAAAATTATCAATCACCCTAACTTTTCCGGCACCGTTTTTCAATAAGTATTCAGCAATGTGACTTCCTATAAAACCGGCGCCACCAGTCACTAAAAATGAAAGCTTGCTTAAATCCTGATCGTGAAATTTATTTTCCAATTTATATTTTTTTAAAGACTCCAGTATTTGCGGCTTGAAATTTTTCCGAGATAACTTCCTTTTAAATCTGCCACCATTCCATATGGTTTTGTAATACTTGCAAACGCGTTATCGTCCATACTTAAATACGCTTTATGAGGAACGGTCACAATTACTGCATCATAATCGTTGTCAAGTTCCGGTGTTAATTCAAAGCCATATTCATGCTTCAACTGATCACTGCTGGCATGTGGGTCCGTAACATGAATTTGCAAAGAATAAGATTGTAATTCTTTAATAATATCAGCAACTTTTGAATTGCGGATATCACTTACATTTTCCTTGAAAGTGGCACCCATCACTAAAACTTTAGCCTCTTTTACATTTCCATTTTCTTTAATTATATGCATTAAAACTTTTTTTGCGACATAATCTGCCATCCCATCATTTATAGAGCGACCTGCAAGAATTACCTGCGCATCATAACCAAGCTTTTGTGATTTGTAAGTAAGATAATATGGATCAACACCAATACAGTGGCCGCCTACAAGTCCAGGCTGAAATTTTAAAAAGTTCCATTTTGTACCTGCGGCTGCCAACACTTCAAAAGTATTGATGCCCATTTTATCAAAAATAATAGATAGCTCATTCATTAATGCGATGTTCAAATCACGCTGCGTATTTTCAATGATTTTTGCTGCTTCGGCAACTTTAATTGAAGATGCCTGATGAACTCCGGCTTTTACAACGAGCTCATAAACTTTGGCAATTGTTTTCAAGCTTTCTTCATCGCAGCCGCTCACCACTTTGATGATACTTGCCAAAGTATGTTCTTTATCACCCGGGTTAATTCTTTCCGGAGAATAACCTAATTTAAAATCATCGCAAACTTTTAAGCCCGATAATTTTTCAATCACCGGAAGGCAATCTTCTTCTGTACATCCAGGATACACGGTGCTTTCAAAGACTACATAATCTCCTTTCTTCACCACTTTTCCAATGGTTTCGCTGGCTTTTATTACCGGGATTAAATTTGGAACATTGTATTCATCAACGGGTGTGGGAACCGCAACAATAAAGAAATCTGCTTCCCGAAGTTTATCCAGACTATTTGTAAATTCAATATCGGAATCTGCAAATGCGGAAGATTCCAATTCGTTGCTTGGATCAATTGCCTGCTCCATCAATTTGATTCTATCCTGGTTGATATCAAAGCCAATAACCGAAATTTTCTTTGCAAATTCCAGTGCAATCGGCAAACCTACATAGCCCAATCCGATAACAGCCAGCTTCTTTTTTTTATCTATTAATTCCTGGTACATTTATTTTAATTTTTATAAGTACGAATATTTGAACATGATTTTTGAACCCTTTCGACAATTGACACTTTCAACTCTTGCTTTTATCCAATTAACTATCCCAATTAAACCTGCTCCTTTGCTTTCTCAGATAGGGATTTGCTTAGAAACTTCTTTGGTAATTTATACCAATCTTCTTCAGGCAAAGACTTAAAATAATCATAAGTAATTTTTAATCCTTCTGCCCGTTGTACTTTTGGCTCCCAATTTAAAAGTTTTTTTGCAAGCGAAATATCCGGTTGTCGTTGCTTTGGGTCGTCCTGCGGCAACGGCTTGTAAACAATTCTTTGTTTGGTGCCGGTAAGCTTAATTACCTCTTCCGCAAAATCTTTTAAAGTAATCTGATCAGGATTTCCGATGTTTACCGGTTTCGGATAATCACTCATCAGTAAACGATAAATTCCTTCAATCAAATCATCTACATAGCAGAAACTTCTTGTCTGGCAGCCGTCTCCAAAAACGGTCAAATCTTCTCCACGTAAAGCCTGGCCAATGAAAGCCGGTAATGCTCTTCCATCATTCAATCTCATTCTCGGCCCGTAAGTATTGAATATCCTTACAATACGCGTTTCCAAACCGTGAAAAGTATGATAAGCTGTTGTAATTGCTTCCTGGAAACGTTTTGCTTCATCATAAACGCCACGTGGCCCGACAGGATTTACATTTCCCCAATAATCTTCGGTTTGTGGATGCACTAGCGGATCTCCATAAACTTCGCTTGTTGACGCTACTAAAATTCTTGCGTTTTTTGCAAGCGCCAACCCCATACAATTGTGTGTTCCAAGCGATCCAACTTTTAATGTTTGAATAGGAATTTTTAAATAATCAATCGGGCTTGCAGGAGAAGCGAAATGTAGAATATAATCCAGTTTGCCGGAGACATGGATAAATTTAGAAACATCACAATGGTAGAATTCAAAACTCTCCAACTTGAAAAGATGTTGAATATTTTTTAAATCACCGGTTATGAGATTGTCCATACCGATCACATCCATCCCTTCTTTAATAAACCGGTCGCAAAGATGGGAACCTAAAAATCCGGCAGCTCCTGTGATAAGTATTCTTTTGTTTGACACGTGGATATTATTAATTTAATTTCAGATTCAGTAAACGAACAAATAATGCTAATTTCATTTTCACATTTTCAGATTTTCGTATTAGCTAATTACTCTCCTCCCGACACTTTCATAATGAAAACCACATTCTTCCATTTGGTATAATTCAAAAAGATTTCTTCCATCAAAAATAACCGGGTTCTTTAAAAGTGATTTTATTTTGTTGAAATCAGGTGTTCTGAATTCGCTCCATTCTGTGGCAATCAGCAATGCATCTGCATCTTTTAAGGCATCATATTGATTTTGTGCATAAACAATTTTATCTCCTAATTCTCTTTTTACATTTGGCATAGCTTCCGGATCATAGGCCGCAATAGAGGCGCCTTCAAAAAGAAGTTCTTTTATAATTCTTAGTGCCGGTGCTTCACGAATATCATCAGTATTCGGTTTAAAAGCCAATCCCCATAATGCGATTTTTTTTCCTTCCAGTTTATTCTTGAAATAAGATTTTATTTTGGGTAAAAGATGAACTTTTTGGATTTCATTTACCTGCATTACCGCTTCCAGAATTTTAAATTCATAATCAGCTTTGTGAGATGATTTTGATAAAGCCTGCACGTCTTTTGGGAAACAACTTCCGCCATAACCAATTCCGGGAAATAAAAATCTACGCCCAATTCTATCATCGCTTCCCATTCCTTTTCGAACCATATCGACATCCGCTCCAAGTCTTTCACACAATTGAGCAATCTCATTCATAAAAGAAATTTTGGTTGCCAAAAAAGAATTGGCGGCATACTTTGTCAGTTCAGCAGAGCGCTCATCCATAAAAATAACCGGGTTTCCCTGGCGCACAAAAGGAGCGTACAATTCTCCCAATATTTTTTTCGCTTTTGAAGAAGTGGTACCAATGACAACACGATCCGGTTTCATAAAATCTTCGACCGCGACACCTTCTCGAAGAAACTCAGGATTGCTCACCACATCAAATAATTTCTCCGGATTTTCGATTCCTGATTTTTCAGCGCTTTTCAAAATAATTTCATTGACTTTATCAGCCGTTCCAACTGGTACTGTACTTTTATCAATAATAATTTTATAAGAACCTTTTTTTAATAGTTTTCCAATTTTTTCAGCAACATCTAATACGTATTTCAAATCAGCAAAACCGTCGCCGTCGGGTGGGGTAGGTAATGCAAGGAAAATAACACGCGCATTTTTAATTCCTTCGGCGAGAGAAGTTGTAAATTTTAGCCGTCCTTCTTTTCCGTTTCTTGCAAAAAGCTTTTCAAGTCCCGGTTCGAAAATGGTGATTTTCCCGGATGACAATTTTTTTACCTTTTCTTCATCAATATCAACGCAGGTAACCATATTTCCGGTTTCTGCAAAGCAGGTGCCTGTTACTAATCCCACATAACCAGTTCCAATAACTGCAATATTCATTTTTATTTATTTACGAATTCCAATACTTTTTGCGTGATAAAACTCAGTTGTTCTTCATCCATTTCAGTGTGAATCGGCAATGAAATTACACGATGAGTAAGCCAGTCAGTTTTTTCCAAATCGTAATCAGCACCGCCAAAGGAAGCAAACATCTTTTGCTTATGCGCCGGCACCGGATAATAGATCATTGAAGGAATATTATTTTCTGCCAGAAACGCTACAAGCCCATTCCTGTCTGTGTTTTCAAGGATAAGTGTGTATTGGTGAAAAACATGCTTGCAATAGTCTGCGCGAAAAGGAGTAGTGATTTTATTATTATCTGCAAATGCATTATCATAAAAATCAGCTACTTTTCTTCTAGCATGAATATAGCTGTCCAATAAAGGCAGTTTGATGTTTAATATTGCCGCCTGCAATGCGTCCAGCCGGGAATTGCAACCGACCATTTCGTGATAATATCTTGTTTTTTGACCGTGGTTTGCAATCATTTTTAATTTTTCTGCAAGAGCGTTATCATGTGTGAATATGGCGCCGCCATCGCCATAACATCCTAAATTTTTACTAGGGAAAAATGACGTGCAACCAATCGTTCCGATGGTTCCTGTTTTTTTTGTAGTACCGTCTCTGAATGTATAATCAGCGCCAATCGCCTGAGCGTTATCTTCAATTACAAACAAATTGTGCTCCTTTGCGATAGCCATTATTTCTTCCATTTCACAAGAATGCCCATATAAATGAACCGGCACGATCGCTTTTGTTTTCGGCGTGATCGCTTTCCTGATTGCTTCCGGATCCACACAAAAAGTGCGTGTATCTACTTCTACAAAAACCGGCTTTAATTTCAGCAAAGCAATTACTTCGGTCGTAGCGACATAAGTGAAAGAAGGAGTAATTACTTCGTCGCCTGGCTGTAAATCAAGCCCCATCATCGCAATTTGTAGTGCGTCGGTTCCATTGGCGCAGGGAATTACATGTTCTATATCCAGGTATTCTGCAAGACTTTTTGAAAAATCACCGACTTGTGGGCCACCGATAAAAACGGTGCTATCCAAAACGCCGGCAATAGCCGCATCCACCTCATTTTTAATGTTGAGATATTGCTGCTTCAAATCCACCATGTGTATGGGTTTCATGTATAAATTTTTTAAACGGCTGCAAAGATAGGGATTGAAGGAAGAAAAGGATGTGCTTTTAGATTAAATTATAGGCAGTAAACCGACTTTTAATGGAAATTCGTATTTCCCTTCAAGGCAAAACTTGCATTAAAGTTAATTTCTTTAAACGCCGGTAACAGCTGGCGCTTTTTCCTTCATTCACATAGAAAACGTAGCTTATTGCTTTTTGAAGAATTTAAAATAACCGAACAAGAAATAAAAGTTGAAATTGTAAAACAGCAAAAATTAGCACTTCAGATTTATCTTTGCAGCATGTTATCAGTAAGTAATCGAGGCAAAACAATGCCCGCATCTCCCATCAGAAAATTAGTTCCGTTCGCCGAAGCCGCAAAGAAAAAAGGAATTAAAATTTATCATTTAAATATTGGTCAGCCGGATATAGAAACTCCACCAGAAATTTTAAATGCTGTTCGAAATTCTGATTTTAAAATTTTAGAATATAGCCACAGCGCCGGAAATGGAGGTTATCGCAAAAAGCTGGTTGAATATTACCGTTCTGTAAATATTAATGTAGATCACAATGAAATTATTATTACCACCGGCGGAAGCGAAGCGATTTTGTTCGGATTTATGAGTTGTTTGGACGCAGGAGATGAAGTGATTATTCCTGAGCCATTTTATGCGAATTATAATGGATTTGCAGTAACCGCCGGAGTAACAGTAAAGCCAATTACTTCCAGTATTGAAACCGGTTTTGCTTTGCCGCCAATAGAAGAATTTGAAAAATTAATTACGCCGAAAACCAAGGCGATCATTATTTGTAATCCAAATAATCCAACCGGTTATTTATACAGCCGCGAAGAACTGGAAGTTCTGAAACAGATCATTGTCAAACATGATCTTTATTTATTTTCAGATGAAGCGTATCGTGAATTTTGTTATGGAGGAGAACATTTCAGCGCCATGCAATTGGAAGGCGCGGAGAATAATGTGATCCTGATGGATACGATCAGCAAACGCTATAGTGCATGTGGCGCAAGGATCGGCGCATTGGTTACTCATAACAAGGAAGTTTTAAATACAGCAATGAAATTTGCACAGGCTAGATTAAGTCCGCCGGAATTTGGTCAAATTTTAGGAGAAGCAGCGGTAGATCTTCCAGCCGATTATTTTAAAAAACCAAAAGCAGAATATCAGTTAAGAAGAGATACCATCGTAAAAAGACTGAACAATATTCCCGGTGTTTTTTGTCCGAATCCGGGTGGCGCTTTTTATGCAATGGCTTCTTTACCAATTGATGATGCCGATGTTTTTTGTCAATGGCTTTTGGAATCATTTGATTATAATGGAGCTACGTTGATGCTGGCACCTGCTACCGGTTTTTATGGAACAGAAGGTTTAGGAAAAAACCAGGTAAGACTTGCATATGTTTTAAACGTTGATGCAATTAATAATGCAATGGATTGTTTGGAAAAAGCTCTGGAAATTTATCCTGGAAGGAAAAAATAAAAATAACAATTTCATTCATTTTTTGCATTGTCATTTTTGAGCAAAGTATTATCTTCGCCGCCCAAAATGTCGGGGTAGCTCAGCTGGTTAGAGCATCGGATTCATAACCCGAAGGTCGGCAGTTCAAGTCTGCTCCCCGATACTTTTTATCCTTACCGATTTGTAACGATTTTTCGTTTTTAAACATTCCAGTAAACAAACAAATAATTCTGATTTTTATTTTGATGTTAAAAAAAACGCCCGTTATTCAGGGCGTTTTTTCAATGTTAAATTTATTAAATCACCTTGCTCCCGGAGGACAATATTTTCTCAAATAATCTGTATAAAGCGTTGATAAAAATTTCCTTGTTCCCTCGCCTTCAGATAATGAGTGTGTACGGTTCGGGAACGGCATAAACTGGAATGTCTTATTGTATTTGATCAATTCATTCAATAGCGCTTCGGCATTGTCGTATTGTACATTATCATCGCCGGTGCCATGAATGAATAATAGATTGCCCTTCAGGTTTTTTGCATAATGGATTGGTGAGCCCAACACATAATTTTGCATGTCATCCTGTGGCAATCCCATGTATCTTTCTTCATAAATATTGTCGTAGAATAACATGTTGGTGACCGCTGCAATCGCAATTCCGGTTTTGTAAATTTCAGGGTATTGAAACATCAAATTTAATGTAGAAGATCCGCCGCCACTCCAGCCCCAAACCGCAACACGATCTTTATCAAAATAAGGTTTTTCCAAAATCTTTTTTGCTGCCATCGCCTGGTCGCGAATGTTCAATCTTCCGATTTGTCGGTAAATGGATTTACGCCATTCACGTCCACGCAAAGATGGTGTGCCACGATTGTCAACCGAGATTTGAAAATATCCTTCTAGACTCATATCGCCGTTAAATAAAAAATTATTTTGGGCACCAAATTCATCACCAACTGTTGAGGCAGCAGGTTCGCCATACACATAAAAAACGACCGGATATTTTTTTGTTGAATCAAAATTTACAGGCTTTGACATCCATGCATCCAATGTAATGTTATCATCAGTAGTCACTTTGAAATATTCAACATTGCTGTTTTCATTCACCTTCATATTTTTTGCGATGCTCTTGTCTTCATTCAACGGTTTTCCATCTGGCAGGGTGATCCATTCTGAGGCAGGAAATGTTTTATAATTTGAAAAAGTATGGAATGCATATTTTCCAAAAGGAGAAATATTATAATTATGTGTACCCACAAGATTCTGTGGTGACAATGGTTCCAGCTTTCCTTTGCCGTTTAATTTCGTACGAAATAAATAAAGTTGTGTGGCATTATTTGGCGAAGCCATAAAATAAACATAACCATTTTTATCATCAATACATTTGATATTGTCAATATCATAATCGCCTTTTGTGACCAGCGTTTCTTTTCCATCACGATCAATCAGATAGATATGACGCCAACCATCTTTTTCGGTAACCCATAAAAATTGTTTTCCATTATTCAACCAATCCCAGCCTGTAGGATCATCATTGTTCCATCTTGATTTGATGTCGATAAATGCTTTATCATCTTCTGTATAAAAATTTTTTGCAGCACCGGTACTCGCATCACAGAAAAAAAGTTTGCTCTCATTTTGTTTGCGGTTTAGTTGTTGCAAAACCACCTGCGAAGAATTATCTGCCCACTCCATTCTTGGAATATAATGTTCCTGCGGATCGCCAGGCACATTCATCCATTTGATGTCATCATTATCTACAGTAACAACGCCAATTCTTACCGGAGATGGCGGCCAGCCTACTTTTGGATATTCCACGGGAATAATTTCTGAATAGACAGAATCAGTTGTATTCAACATATAATAATCACGAATTTTTGTTGCATCTACCTGCCACAAAGCAATTTTTTTACTGTCAGGACTCCAGCGAAACCCATCTCTGCAACCAAATTCTTCTTCATAAACCCAGTCAAAAGTTCCGTTGATAAATTTTCGTGTACCCGTAGCCGTTAGTGGTTTTATTTGATTCGTTGCAAGATCTTCTACATACAAATTATGCTCGCTAACGTAAGCCGCCTGTTTTCCATCGGGAGAAATTTTTGCAAACATCAAAGATTGCGATGGAAGTGTTTTTCCGAGTTGGGTTAATTTATTGGTAGCGATATCCAAAATCCAATAATCGCCGCGGGTATGATAGCGCCAGACTTTTGCTGTGTTTGTAAAGATCAGCAGCATGTTATAATCGGGCGAGAAGCTGTAAATATTAAATTTCAGCGGTTCTTCAGCGCCCGCAGGAATTAGTTGTTCTCTCTTAACTAAAATAGTTTGGTTGTTAGTTTTTAAATCCGTTTTTACAATGTTTCCTTCTTTGATTGAAAGCGTTGCATTTCCATCAGAAGTCCAGTTGATTTCTTTTGGCCTGAACTGGGAAAAGGAAGTAAAACTGCAAACAGAAAAAATAATTATGAGTAAAGAACGTACGGGTTTGAAGGTCATAAAATTTAATATTTCCGGTAAAATTACAGAAACCGATTTACCTTACCTTGCCATTTACATAATTATAATAAATTTGTTTATGGCTGAAAAAGATAAATTGAGAATTGATAAATATTTGTGGGCGATCAGGATTTTTAAAACGAGAAGCGTGGCTGCTGATGCATGCAATTCAGGGAAAGTAAAAAGTAAAGGAGTGAATGTGAAACCTGCAAAAACAGTGTGTTTGGGCGATCAGTATGAAATAAAAACGGAACACAAAAAATGGATCATTGAAGTTGTTTCTCTGTTGCAAAACCGGGTAAAATATGAAGAAGCAATCAAACATTATATTGATCTTTCTCCAGAAGAAACGGTTGATAAGACGCAGTCAAGCGCTTTCGTTTTCAACACAGGAAAACGACAAAGCAAGCAGGGAAGGCCAACAAAAAAAGAGAAGAGAAAGTTGGATGATTTGATGGGTGAATGGTGATTTGAGATACCTCTCTAAACAATCTAAGCTACAAGAATGAAAATAGACATCATCTCGGTCGTACCACAATTAATGGAAAGCTTTTTTTCACATTCTATTTTGAAAAGAGCGAAGGAAAAAGGTTTGTTGAAGATAAACATTTTTAATTTAAGAGATTTTACTAATTACAAACATGGACAGGTGGATGATTATCAATTCGGTGGAGGCGCTGGTTTGGTGATGATGATCGAGCCATTGGTAAATGCGATTGAAAGTCTGCAAAAAAACACTTCTTATGATGCAATTATTTTCCTCACTCCTGATGGAGAAATGTTTGATCAAAAAATGGCCAATCAACTTTCTTTGAAGAATAATTTATTGTTGATTTGCGGACATTACAAAGGAATAGACCAACGTGTCCGTGATCATTTTATTACCAAAGAAATTTCTATTGGCAATTATGTTTTGAGTGGAGGTGAATTGGCAGCAGCAGTTTTAGCGGACGCGATCGGAAGATTAATTCCCGGAGTTTTAAACGATGAAACGTCCGCCCTTACTGATTCTTACCAGGATAATCTTTTAGCGCCACCGGTTTATACACGTCCCGAAGAATTTCGCGGATGGAAAGTTCCGGAAATTTTAATGAGCGGAAATCACGCAAAAATTGAAGAGTGGCGAAATGAAAAATCAATAGAAATAACCAAAGGAAGAAGACCTGATTTGTTGGAATAATTTATTCCAAATTCCAGTTCTTAACTCCTCTGAAATTAGTTATTCGGGCGATCGTTTTTGTTTCTGGAAAAATTTTCTTAAATAAAATAATATTCAAAATCTCGCTTCGAATTGCGATTTTGTTTTAAAAAAATCACTTTTTTATTTGCCTGCTAATTCGTTAGGATTCTTTGCAGCTTTCATTTGAAAATTGTCATTTTTTCATCAGCTTTATAAAAAATCATACGAACTTTTAAATTTAATAAAATAAATAAGTACTTTCATCCGCTATTAATACAATTATTCTAACACAAATTATTACATGAAAAATCTTCTGCGCTTTTTTCTTTTTATTATTGTTATTTTCTTTTTTTATAGTTGTAACAAACGTTCTGGAGAGCCGAAAGTATTGGTCTTCACAAGAACAACAGGATTTCATCATGCATCAATTGCAGATGGTGTAAAAGCCATCTATAAACTTGGGCAGGAAAATGATTTTCACGTTGATACCACTTCCAATCCGGCGATGTTCAATGAAGACACACTGAAGCAGTATGCTGCTGTCGTTTTTTTAAGCACTACAGATAATACTGATGAGCTTCTTAATAACTATGAAGAAAATGCCTTCCAAAGATATATTGAAGCAGGCGGAGGATTTGTTGGCGTACATGCTGCAACTGATGCCGGTTATCATTGGGGTTGGTATCAGAGGCTGGTGGGCGCCACTTTTAACGGGCATCCTGAAGAACAACAAAACGCCACCTTGCATGTAGTGGATAAGGATAATATTTCTACTAAAGGATTGCCGGACCCCTGGGTGAGAAAGGACGAGTGGTATAATTTTAAAAACCTGGATAGTGGGCTTCACGTATTGCTAACCATAGATGAAAAAAGTTATAAAGGAGGCACCAACGGCAATAATCACCCGATGGCGTGGTATCATGATTATGACGGCGGAAGAGCCTGGTATACTGCGCTTGGGCATACTTCTGAATCGTACACAGAACCGAATTTTTTAAAACATCTTCTTGGTGGGATTAAATATGCAATGGATGATAATAAGGAATTGGATTATGCGAAAGTAAAAACACCTCCCATACCTGCAGAAGATCGTTTTACCAAAACTCAATTGGTGCAAGGCACTTTTTTTGAACCAACTGAAATGACCATTCTTCCTAATCTTGATATCCTCGTTGCACAGCGTCGTGGTGAAATAATGATGTATAATCATGCTACTAGAAAAGTGAAGCAGGTAGGGTTTCTAAACGTTTACTGGCACACACTCCATACACCGGGCGTTAATGCAGAAGATGGCCTTTTAGGAATTAAAAAAGACCCGGATTTTGCCAAAAACCACTACATATATATTTATTATAGTCCGGCGGATACTTCTATCAATCGTTTGTCGCGCTTCACTTTTGAAAATGATTCTATCGATCCTAAATCTGAAAAAGTTATTTTACAGTTATATATCCAAAGAGAGATATGTTGTCACACAGGCGGCTCTATCGCTTTTGGTAAAGACCACCAGTTATTCTTATCAACCGGGGACAACACGACCCCTTTTGATGAACCCGGTAAAGGTTTCAACACGCATGGCTTTGCACCTTTGGATGATCGTGCCGGCTATGAACATTATGATGATCGTCGCAGCGCAGGGAATACTAATGATTTACGTGGAAAAATTCTTCGCGTTAACATTAACGCGGACGGAACTTATTCCATTCCTGATGGTAACCTTTTTCCAAAAGGAGAGGACAGCACGAGGCCGGAGATTTATGTAATGGGTGATCGTAATCCTTACCGCATTTCTGTCGATCAGAAAACCGGCTATTTATATTGGGGCGAAGTAGGGCCGGATGCAAATGCTGATAGCATGGCAACGCGCGGCCCAAGAGGTTATGATGAATTTAACCAGGCAAGGAAAGCAGGTTTTTTTGGTTGGCCTTATGTGATTGCCAATAACATTCCTTACCGTGAATATGATTATGCCACAGGTAAATCAGGGAATTTATTCGACCCGCAAAGGCCTGTAAATAATTCTAGAAACAATACAGGCAAACGTATTTTACCACCCGCTCAACCGGCCTACATCTGGTATCCATATGCTGCATCAAAAGATTTTCCGCAGGTGGGAAGTGGTGGCCGCTGCGCTATGGGTGGGCCTGTGTATTACACAGATATGTACCCGGATTCAACAAGATACCCCGATTATTACAACGGAAAGTTGTTTATCTATGAATGGATACGTGATTGGATTAAAGTGGTCACTATGAGGCCGAATGGAGATTTTGACAATATGGAGCCTTTTATGCTTCACACTAAATTTAATAATCCAAGTGACATGGAAGTTGGTCCTGACGGAAGATTATATGTATTAGAATATGGAAGCGGATGGTTTGCAAAAAATGAAGACGCTGGTTTAGCTCGCATAGATTATAATTCCGGTAACCGGCCTCCGGAAATTAGTGCAATTCATGTGAATAAAACATCCGGGGATTTGCCTTTACAACTAGTAGCATCTGTGGAGGCAAGAGATCCTGATAATGATAAAGTGACTTACGTATGGCATTTAGGAAGCCAGGTAAAAAAGGAAACCAGTGAACCAAAATTGGAATATACTATTACAAAAGCCGGTGACTATCCAGTCTCTGTTGAGGTATTAGATGACAAAAAAGCCGCTGCTACCAGTAATACGGTAAATGTATATGCAGGAAATGCAGCGCCGGTTGTTACCATTGACATTGAAAGTAACAAAAGCTTTTACTTTCCTGGGAAGCAAGTGAAATACCAGGTGAATATCGAGGATAAAGATGATACCGCTACTGATTTAAATAACCTGCTTGTTACTGCAGATTATACTTCCGGACGAGACAATGCAGAAGCCGCAAAAGGCGATCAGCTCCTGACTCAAAATATGATGGGTAAAAATTTAATGATGACTCTGGATTGCAAAGGTTGTCATAAGGTCGAAACAAAATCTGTTGGTCCTGCATTCGTGGCTGTTTCTCAACGGTACCAAAAAACTAAAAATGCAACTGCCATGCTTGCTGACAAAATCATAAAAGGCGGAAGCGGACACTGGGGAGCTGTGCCGATGGCTGCGCATCCGAACCTGAAGCAAAGTGACGCACAAGAAATTGTAAACTGGATTTTATCTCTTGCTTCTGAAAATAAGAAAGTGAAGTCTTTGCCTGCAAAAGGCAGTGTAGATGCGACTTTAAATAAACCTGTAAAAGATAATGGTGTTTTAAGTCTTTATGCTGCTTATACAGATAATGGCGGGAAAAATAATTTAAGGCCACTTATCGGAAGCACTTCAGTTTCACTAAAAAGCAGTAAAATGACTTTTGATGGGGCGCAACATCTTCAGGGTTTCAGTAAAGCAACTTATAATGGAAATACCTTTTTATTGATACCACAGAATACAGGATCTTTCAGTATTGACAGTATCGATCTTTCTGGAACTTCACGTGCTGCTATAACACTTGGCTGGCAAAAGGCACCAGTTTCCGGGTACACTTTTGAATTGCACCTCGATTCTCCGGAAGGAGAAAAAATAGGCGAATTTGTTTTTGCCGGTAAAAATGAAACCGGAAAGCCGGGTGAAAAAGGAACACCGCAATTTGCAACCGTGACGTCGGAAATAACTGCTGTAAATGACGGAAAAATGCACAATGTCTATATTGTGAGTAAAGCAAAAGATCCATCGATAAAAGGGTACGTGGCTTTGTCTTCGATTCAATTTTTCCTGAAATAAAATTAAAAAGAAAAGTGAAACGTTAATCGGTTTCACTTTTCTTTCTTCCTTACTTCTAATACCGTTCTTTGTTTCTAGTAAACGAAGAAATAATATGGTTTTTTTATTTCTTATTTAATTTCCTATAAAATAGAGTGCCTCTGTAGAAACAGAGGCACTTTACCAAAACTAACTGCTTATGAGTTGGGCGGAAAATTAGTTCTTTTTATTTTAACAAACGAATGTATGAAGCAATTTTTTACGTATTTATTGCAAAGGACGATTTTTACAATTATAGCTTTTTCTTGCAAATGAAGACTGAGACTGGTAAAGAGCGACTTTACAGCAAAATTTATTATTTTTATGTGTGCTTTGAAAAAATCAATAATTAAGATACTTCAATGAAAAAATTGAACAAATTGCCATTAAAGCCAATCTCCCTTTTTATTTTTATCCTTGTAATCTTACTGCTCACGCAAAAATCAGAAGCTAAAACAAATAATCAGCAAGCGCACGAATCGGATACAGTTACTATCCAGGGAAGATGGGACATTACGATCAATATGGCTGGAAGAAATGTTCCTTCATGGCTTGAAGTAAAGCATTCGGGCCTTAAAATGCTCGTGGGCCGGTTTGTAGGACCAGGCGGCAGTGCCCGGCCTATTTCAAGAGTAAACATAAAAGATGGAAAATTAAGTTTTTCAATTCCACCGCAATGGGAATCAGAACCGGAAGATCTTAAAGTAGAAGGAACGCTGCAAGGCGACAGTCTCGTTGGCGAAATGACTTTTAGCAATGCCAAAACATATAATTGGACGGCTAAAAGAGCTCCATTTCTACATCGCAAAACCGCTCCGGCTTGGGGAAAGCCGATTCATCTTTTTGATGGCAGTAATATGAACAGCTGGCATGCCACAGGTGAAAATCAATGGGAGGTTGAATCTGGTCTTTTGCGAAGCCCCCATTCTGGTTCCAATCTTGTTACCAATGAAAAGTTCCAGGATTTCAAATTACATATTGAACTAAGATATCCGGCCGAAAGCAACAGCGGTATTTATCTTCGTGGAAGGTATGAAGTTCAGGTAATCGACAGTAAGGATCAGTTGCCTTCGGACGTATTGTTCGGAGCGATTTACGGGTTTTTACCTCCAAGTGACATGGTAGCAAAAGCGCCAGGTGAATGGCAATCATTTGATATTACTTTAATCGGAAGAATGGTAACGGTCGTTGCAAATGGAAAGATGATTATTTGCAACAGGGAGATACCCGGGATTACTGGTGGGGCGATTGACAGCGATGAAGGAGCCGCCGGTCCAATACTTTTACAAGGCGATCATGGACCTATTGATTTTAGAAATATTATTATTACACCGGCAAAATAGAACGTTGACTAAAAATAATAAGATAGATTTAATTCCCAATAACCTGAAATTTCGGTTGAAGAAAGCGGTAGATAAACACTTGCTGCAGGACGAATGCTAAATGAACCATGTTCAATAGTAGATTCAAGATTTACTTCAATGTTATTTATAGAAATTGTTTGAGCAACCGGAGTAGGTGAGGTGGTAGTGGTAGTTGCCGTTCTGCCTGCGTTACCTCTTCCTTTATTTGTGGCATGCGGATTCTTTATAAAATTCTTGTAGTTATTACTGGCGGAAATATATTTTGAAAGTTTAAGAAATGAAAAATATTCATTCGTTCCGGCATTTAGTAGTACGGAAGGCGTAACATTGAAAGAAAAATCGTTCTCATTTTTCCAGTCAAAATAATGAGTTATTCCTCCAGCGAGTTCAATATCATAGGCGGATGTAGGGTTGGACGTTTCTTTATTCGTGCCAAAACCAATTCCTGTCGAAAATCTTGGTGACAGCCATAATTTTTTATAGGTGCCACTAAGAATTATCTCATTGGTTATTGGTGTTGTGGGGATACTATTATTCCCGGTGAAAAAAAAGTGGCTGTAATCCGCTACAAGCACATAGTTCTTTTTTCCATATTGTTCCAGACCAACGGTCACCTGATGCATAAAAATTCCGGGACGAGAACCGGAGGTTATAAAATATGGTGAGTAGATTATGCCTAACCCGCCCTCACTTCTTATACTGAAAGAGGGGGCTATAAAAAGAGCGTTTTTAGAAGTTGTATCACTGCCCGAAAAGTGTATTGAAGGGACAGTTGAGAAATTTAATTCTGCTGATGCGTCCCATTTTTTTCTACTGTCCTGGCATTTGCCCGAATAGAAAGCGACTAAAAACATTAGCGTTGTGAACAAGCTTTTCATCAAAAAAAAATTTTTATTACAACGTTTCGATGACTAGAAAATTGCAACCGGCGCATTAAATCGTTTAAAAAAAAAGCCTTTTGTTTAAATACCTTTAAATATTTACAACTTCCCCCTCTAAATCATAATCAAAAGCTTTGCTGATTATTACATTTACAAAATCGCCTGGATTTAATTTACTTTCAGAATTAATGATCACTTCGTTATCCACTTCAACGCTGTCAAATTCTGTGCGCCCAAGATATTTTCCAGCTTCCTTTTTATCAACAATTACCTTGAAAGTTTTTCCAATTTTCTCTTCGTTTTTTCGGTAAGAAATTTCCTGCTGAACGTCCATTATTTCCTGCGCGCGCCGTTCTTTTTCTTCTTCCGGAACATCATTTTTTAAATCATAAGCGGAAGTATTTTCTTCATGAGAATAAGTGAAAATTCCAACGCGATCAAATTCAATTTTCTGCAAAAAGGTTTTTAATTCTTCTACATCCTCCTGCGTTTCTCCCGGAAAACCGGCAATCAGCGTGGTTCTTAAGCAAATACCCGGAATTCTGTTTTTTATTTCTCCGATAATATCTTCCATTTCTTCTCTCGTTATTTGCCGTTTCATTGCTTTCAGCATTCGGTTGCTTGCATGTTGCAAAGGCATATCGAGATAGTTGCAAATATTTTCGCGTTCTTTCATCGCATCAATAATTTCCATCGGAAATTTTGAAGGATAAGCATAATGCAACCTGATCCATTCCAAACCTGGAATATCGGACAGTAAACGAAGTAATTTGGGCAATTCTCTTTTTTTGTAAATATCTAAACCGTAATAAGTGAGTTCTTGTGCGATCAACATAATTTCTTTTACGCCTCTTGAAACTAATTTTTCCGCTTCTGCAACCAAAGATTCTATCGGACGGCTTATGTGTTTTCCACGCATTAAAGGAATAGCGCAAAAAGAACAGGTACGGTTGCAACCTTCACTGATTTTTAAATAAGCATAATGATTTGGTGTGCTTAATAATCTTTCACCCACCAATTCTGCTTTGTAATCCACGTCAAATTTTCTCAAAAGGAAAGGCAATTCCATTGTTCCGAAATAAGCGTCCACTTCGGGAATTTCTTCTTCCAGGTTTTGCTTGTAACGCTCACTCAAACAGCCTGTAACATATACTTTATCCAGCTTTCCCCGTTTCTTTAATTCTACCTGTTCTAAAATCGTATTGATGCTTTCTTCTTTGGCAAGGTCAATAAAGCCGCAGGTATTTACAACAACAATATTATGATCTAGCTTTTTGCTTTCATGTTTTACATCAAAATCTGCGGCAGCTAATTGACCACTCAGTACTTCACTGTCCACCATATTCTTGCTGCAACCAAGTGTGATGATATTTACTTTATCTTTTTTATTTTTAGTTTTCATTTATAAGACGAATTACACTAATTAAACGAATTACTCGAACTGGTAATTTTAGAACATAGTAAAAGGAGAAATAATGCAAATTTTTATTTCGGAAAATTTAAATTCTTTTTATAAGCTTCTGAGAATGTCCCTTCTCCTTTCGAGAAGGGATGGGATGAGGCTTTACTTCACTCCTCCAAACAAACTATCCACGAAATCTTTTTTATCGAATACTAAAAGGTCAGTGGCTTTTTCTCCCACACCTATAAACTTCACAGGAATTTTAAACTGATCGGCAATTGCTAAAACCACTCCACCTTTTGCCGTTCCATCCAATTTTGTAATGGTCAGCGCCGAAACTTCCGTTGCTGCGGTAAAATGTCTTGCCTGTTCCAAAGCATTTTGTCCGGTGCTTCCATCCAAAACCAGCATTACTTCATGTGGAGCGCCGGGCAAAGCTTTATTTACCGATCTTTTTATTTTATTCAATTCATCCATTAGATGAATTTTATTGTGCAACCTGCCCGCGGTATCAATAATGACAACATCGACATTCCTGGCAACAGCGCTCTGCGCCGCGTCGAAAGCAACCGCGCTTGGGTCAGAGCCCATTGCGTGTTTCACTATTGGCACGTTAGTTCTTTCACTCCAGATATTCAACTGGTCAACTGCAGCTGCCCGAAAAGTATCTGCCGCACCAAGCAAAACTGATTTTCCTGCCAAAGAAAAATTATGCGCCAGCTTTCCAATCGTTGTTGTTTTTCCGACTCCATTTACTCCTACGACCAAAATTACATGCGGTTTGTGGCCGGAAGGAAGTTCATAATTAATATAAGAAGTATCCTGCGGCGCATCTACTAGAATTGATTGAATCTCTTCTTTTAAAATATGATTTAATTCATTTGTGTTGACGTATTTATCTTTTGCAGCTCTTTTTTCAATTCCATCAATAATTTTTACGGTTGTATCCACACCCACATCAGCGCTTACCAATGCATTTTCCAAATCATCCAACACGTCTTCATCTACCGTACTTTTTCCGGCAATCGCTTTGGTGATCTTGTCAAAAAAACCTTCCTTGGTTTTTTGCAAACCCTGATCCAGTGTTTCTTTCTGTTCCTTTTTTCCGAAAAATTTATCGAATATTCCCATGCAAAAAATGATTAGAGGGTAAAAATAAAGAAAGCTATCCGCAACAAACGCAGGATAGCTTTAATAAGGTATTTGAACAGTCACAATTAACTTCCCAAATGTTCTTTGATCTTGTCTTTATGAACGATAGATTCTTTAAATGTATAAGAACCGGATTTTGGGTTGCGAACTGCACGAACGACTTTAGTCCAGTTTTTAGCATCAGCTGCTGCTTTCTGGTCTTTGGTTTTTATCGCTGTTTTTGCTGACTTTGCCATTTTCTAATTATTTAATTTCTTTATGAACGGTTACTTTTTTCAAAATTGGATTGTATTTTTTCAATTCCAAACGTTCAGGCGTATTTTTTTTATTTTTTTTGGTAATATAACGGCTGGTGCCCGGAAGTCCTGAGTTTTTTTGCTCAGTACATTCCAAAATTACCTGAACCCTGTTTCCTTTCTTTGCCATTTTCTTAAATTGATAAATTGATAATTAAATCTTAACTCCTTTAGCCCTCATTTCTTTTACCACATTGTAAAGGCCATTTTTGTTGATCGTCCGAATAGCTTCAGAAGATAATTTCAAAGTGATCCATTTATCTTCTTCTGCCAGAAAGTATCTTTTTTTCTGCAGGTTTGGTAAAAACCTTCTTTTGGTTTTAATGTTGGAATGGGAAACAGAATTACCTGAAATTGGTCTTTTTCCTGTTAACTGACATACTCTGGCCATAACTAATCTTTTTTTTCGGACGGCAAAGGTAATGAACAAATATTTCAATGAAAAATAAAAATCAAATTTTTTCTCTAAATGTTGCTTTGCTTCTGAAAATTAACTTATTGCTGAATAAAATTAAAATGAAGTGGGGCCAATGGCATCAAACAGGCATAATTTGTGATAATATTTTTGTTATGGAAACATTTGGAGAAGTAATAAAAAACAAGCAACCGGTGTTGGTTGATTTTCATGCAACGTGGTGTGGTCCATGTAAAATGATGGCGCCGGAATTAAAGAGATTTGCGCAAAATAACAGTGACAAATTAAGAGTGATCAAAATTGATATTGACAGAAATCAGCAGGCTGCCCAACAGTTTAATATACAAGGCGTGCCCACATTAATTCTTTTTAAAGAAGGAAAAGTTTTGTGGCGCCAATCGGGAGCCATGAGTGCACAACAAATTTCTGATGCTGTAAAATCTCATTTATAAGAAGTAAATTTGCCGCTATCTTTTTTCATTAAAAAAAATAAAATGGCGTCAAATAGTATCAATGCGGTTTTCAAAGTGGGAATGAATTTTACAGCCGATGTGAATGGTCATAAAATAGAAATTGATACCGACGCAACCGGCGGCGGAAACAATATCGGGACACGGCCAAAAGTGCTGATGCTTACATCCCTCGCGGGCTGTACGGGTTTTGATGTGGTAACGATCCTGAATAAAATGCGTGTTAATTTTTCTTTCTTTTCCATCAATGTGGAAGGCCATCTTACTGAAACAGAACCGAAAATTTATGATGAGGTTGTTGTTAATTACACCATCAAGGTAGAAAAGGAGGATGAAGAAAAGGTTTTAAAAGCTGTAACACTTTCTCAGGAAAAATATTGTGGGGTGAGCAAGATGTTTCAGGCATTTGCAAAGCTGTCTTATAATATTATTTATTTGTAAATAATTGATTAATCAGCCCAACTTCCCTTTTTTCCTTTCCTGGTAAACCCGTACCATTTGCAACGAAACTGCAAGTAAGATCAATGCGAAACCAAAATAAAATCCGGCACCTAAGAATTTATTTTCTTTAAAAATTATAAAGGCCAGGATGATTGAATAAACCGGTTCAAAATTGTAAGTTAGATTGGTGGTAAAAGCAGATATATGTTTTAACGCATTTAAACTTAAATTAAAAGCGAAAACTGTACAAATGCCGGCGAGAATTAACAGCCAGAGCCAATCTTCAGAAGTTGGAAGAAAATATTGAGGCGGAAAAAATTGAAAGTAAATTGGTAGAATAAAACAAAGCGCAAAAAAGCCACCCGTCATTTCGTATACCGTTACCGTATTCGGCGAAAATCTGCCGAGTAAACTTTTATTAATAATTGGAAAAAGGCAAGCGAGCATAGCAGAAACAATTCCGAAAATAATACCTGTTTTATATTCCGGATAAAAATTAAAGATCAGGTAAACACCAGCAATTGCAAGTAACCCAAGAAACACTTCTACAAAGTCCACCCTTCTTCTCATTATTAACGGTTCAAATAAAGAAGTAAAAAATCCTATGGTTGATAAACAGGTAACTGAAACGGAAACGTTTGAATATTTAATGCTTCCATAAAAGCTAACCCAATGCAAAGAGATGATGGCGCCGACGCCAAAAAGCGTAAGCGTATTTCTCCATGATAGTTTTTTTAATTCTTTCTGAAAAAATAAAATTAGGGCAAGAATTATTGCACTCAACAACATCCGGTAAGAAGTTAACAGCCCTTCATTTAAAGTAATCAGTTTCCCTAAAATAGCAGTAAATCCGGCAAGTATTACAGCAAAATGGAGTTGGAGAAATGCTTTTTTCAATGCGTTTAAAAACAGGAGTTTTTTGAAATCCGACGGCAAAATTAGAGGAAGAACATGCAGAAATAAAATTTATGTTCTTTAAAAAATGAAAATATAAATTCAGCCGATTTGTTACAAACGTTCAAGGTGACTTTTTGTAAGAAAGTATTTTTGTTTTCCCTCCGGCCAACTTTTTTTTCACATAAAGGCACAAAGC
>Ga0157371_10000321_pt1 | contig 62219 bp, 60 predicted proteins | sample C45metaG_FD_113462 | JGI IMG/M metagenome (GOLD analysis project Ga0157371, IMG submission 113462) | Corn rhizosphere microbial communities from Kellogg Biological Station, Michigan, USA - C4-5 metaG | ecosystem: Host-associated > Plants > Roots > Rhizosphere > Soil | place: USA: Michigan... | reverse complement strand
GCCGAACGCAGGTTCTGCGCAGTGGGCAACCCGGCATGGATGCCGGGTTAGCCGCCCCCGGCCATGGATGGCCGATGGCGGCGGGCCCACGGAGCAGGACCGGAGTGAGGGCATGCCGAGCCTTAGCGAGGCACCGTACGTCAGGGGCGCAAGCGTTTGGTTACTTGGCGTCGGGCCGCGCAGGCTCTTCCAAGTGACCCGCCGTCAGGGCGGAACCATAAGCAGCCGTTACCCAAGTAACGGATATGCCCCCCAACCCAAACCCAAAAACGGTCTTAAGTGAACAGCATTAGCTCCCACATCGGGGCTTTAAGGGGTATCTGGCTGGTTGGCCGGGTGAGCTTTTATGAACGCCGGATGCGTCGCCGCCAGCGCCGCCACTCGGCGGATCCTTGGATACGCTTCAAGTGAAATATTGAAGCGCTCGGCCGCGTACAGTTGCGGGATCAGGTAAACGTCCGCCAGCCCCGGCTGATCGCCAAGGCAAAACCCCGCGTCGCCAATCAATTGCTCCACCGCCGCCAGCCCCTGGCTGATCCAGTGGCCGATCCACTCCACCACCTGCGGCTCATCGTGTCCCAATTGCCGCAGCTTATTGAGCACGCTGACGTTGTGCAGCGGATGCACGTCGCAACCGATCAACGCCGCCACACCGCGCTCATGAGCGCGGGCAGCGAGGTCTTTGGACAGCAGCGGCACCTGTGGATAACGTTCCTCCAGGTATTCGATGATGGCGGGTGACTGAATCAGCAGTTCGCCCTCATCCGTGCGCAAGGCCGGCACGCGGCCTTGCGGGTTGATGGCCAGGTACGGCGGCTGACGATGCTCGCCGCCTGGCGGTGCGATCAGGTTGATCGGCAGCGCCTGATAGTCCAGGCCCTTGAGCGCCAACGCGATGCGCACCCGGTAAGACGAGGTCGAACGGTAGTAGGTATAGAGTTCCATGACCCAATCCTCTTAGCGCGCCGCCACGACTTTGCCACGGCATTCGCCGAAGCCGATGGACGCAAAACCGTCGCGGCTGCAACGGGCGCGCAGGATGATTTCGTCGCCGTCCTCGAGGAATTTACGCACTTCGCCCGAGGCCAGTTCGATCGGCTTTTTCCCGCCTTCGGTGATTTCCAGCAGGCTGCCGAACTGACCGTTCTGCGGCCCCGACAACGTGCCCGAACCGAACAGGTCACCGGCCTGCAATTGGCAGCCGTTGACGCTGTGGTGCGCAACCATTTGCGCCACGGTCCAGTACATGTGTTGGGTGTTGCTCAAGGTCAGGCGATGAGCGGGCAGCTTTTGTTCGCGCAGGCCTTCGGTCAGCAGCAGGACTTCCAGTTCGATATCGAATGCACCCGTCGCTTGATCGCGCTTGTCGAACAGATACGGCAGTGGCTGCGGGTCGCCTTCAGGGCGCGCAGGCTGAGCGCGGCGGAATGGCTCCAGCGCTTCGGCCGTCACGACCCACGGCGAAATGCTGGTGATGAAGCTTTTCGACAGGAACGGCCCCAGTGGCTGGTATTCCCAGGCCTGGATGTCGCGCGCCGACCAGTCGTTGAGCAGGCAGAAACCGGCGATATGATCAGCGGCATCACCGATGGCGATCGACTCGCCCATCTCGTTGCCCGGGCCGATCCAGATGCCCAGTTCCAGTTCGTAGTCCAGGCGTGCGCACGGGCCAAACGTCGGCTCGGTCTGACCGGCTGGCAAGGTCTGGCCCTTCGGACGGCGAACGTCGGTGCCGGACGGGCGAATGGTCGAGGCACGGCCGTGATAACCGATCGGCACGTATTTGTAGTTGGGCAGCAACGGATTGTCGGGGCGGAACAGCTTGCCGACGTTTTGCGCGTGCTCGATACCGACGTAGAAGTCGGTGTAGTCATTGATCTTCGCCGGCAGGTGCATCGTGCAATTCGCCGCCAGAGGCAAGAGTTTGACACCCTGGGCTTCGATCTTGCCCCGCAGCGTGCTGCCCTCGGCGAACAGTTCCTGCAGACGTTCGCGCAGCGCAACGCGAGCCTCACGGCCCAGTTCGAAAAACCCATTGAGCTGACCGCCACGGGTGGCTTCGACGGCGGTACGAGCGGCGCCATCGAACAGGCCCGCGTCCAGTGCTGCTTCCAGATCAAAGATATGCTCGCCAATGGCCACGCCGCTGCGTGGTGCCGAACCATTCACGCTGAACACACCCAGTGGCAGGTTTTGCAGCGGGAAATCGGTGTGGCCGTTGGCGGAGGCAACCCAGCTACGAGTGATGGAAGTCTGAGTCATGGGTTATCTCCGGGTCGGGTCGAAAGTGGCGGGCAGCGTGGCCCAGCAGGCATCGTAGTTGGGTTGCAGTTGCGGGCACTCAAGGGCGAACCGGCTCGGGCGCAGCACCTGGCTGGTCTCGAACATGAAAGCCATGGTGTTGTCGATTTTCGTCGGTGCAAGTTCAGCGTTGATCGCTTTGGTGCAGGTCTCACCGTCCGGGCCGTGCGCGCTCATGCAGCTGTGCAACGACGCGCCGCCGGGCACGAAACCTTCGGCCTTGGCGTCGTATTCGCCCTTGATCAGGCCCATGAATTCGTTCATCAGGTTGCGGTGGAACCACGGTGGACGGAAGGTTTTCTCGGCGACCATCCAGCGCGGCGGGAAGATCACGAAGTCCAGATTGGCCAGGCCGTGGACACTGGTCGGCGAGGTCAGGACGGTAAAAATCGACGGATCCGGGTGATCGAAACTGACCGTGCCGATGGTGTTGAAACGGCGCAGGTCATATTTGTACGGCACGTTATTGCCGTGCCAGGCGACCACGTTCAGCGGTGAATGATCGAGCTCGCAGCCCCACAACTGGCCAAGGAATTTCTGCACCAGCGTGGTCGGTTGCTTGAGGTTTTCGTAGTGCGCGACCGGCGTCAGAAAGTCCCGCGCATTGGCCAGGCCGTTGCTGCCGATCGGCCCCAGGTCCGGCAGGCGCAGCGGCGCACCGTGGTTTTCGGCGATGTAACCGCGAGCCTGCGGGTCGAGCAGTTCGACGCGAAATTTCAACCCGCGCGGCAGCACGGCAATTTCCAGTGGTTCCAGTTCCAGCACGCCCAGTTCGGTGGCGATGCGCAGGCGTCCCAGCTCAGGCACCAGCAGCAATTCGCCGTCGGCATTGAAAAACACGCGCTCCATGGAGCGGTTGGCGCGGTAGCTATAGACGCTGATCCCAGACGGTTTTTCCGCACCCGAGTTGGCGGCCATGCTCACCAGCCCGTCGATGAAATCGGTCGGCTCGCTCGGGAGGTCCAACGGGTTCCAGCGCAGGCGATTGGGGGTCACTTCACCCAATGGGCCGCCGGCCAGTTGCCGATCCAGTTTGACGAACGCCGGGTGATTGGCCGACGGCTGAATCCTATACATCCACGTGCGCCGGGCTTCGCTGCGAGCCATGGTGAACGCGGTGCCGGAGAACAGCTCGGTGTAGAGGCCATAAGGGGCTTTTTGCGGGGAGTTCTGGCCGACAGGCAGTGCGCCGGGCAATGCTTCACTGCTGAATTCGTTGCCAAAGCCTGACTGGTAAGCCAGCGCTGGCGCCGTTGAATCGAGGTTCATGGAGCCTCCTGAACAGGGAGTAGGCAATGGCCCGTCGCTCTGTTGGAGAGGTCTCGGCACGCCCGGGTTATTTTTATCGTAATTCAATTACGCATAACGTAATTTGATTGGTATTGACCGTCAAGCTATAAAGACGCCCATTCATCCCCGGATCAGACCGCCTTCATGGAAACGCCGCGCAATAACGATAAACAGAAAGTCCGCTCGGCCGAGGTCGGTACCGACATCCTCAAGGCGCTGGCCGAGTTGTCACCTTCGACCTCGTTGTCGCGCCTGGCCGAACACGTGCAGATGCCGGCAAGCAAGGTTCATCGTTACTTGCAGGCCTTGATTGCCAGCGGTTTTGCCGAGCAGAACACGGCCACCAACCATTACGGACTCGGCCGTGAAGCACTGCGCGTAGGCCTTGCCGCACTCAACAGTATGGACGTGCTGAAAGTCGGCGCCCTGCCCCTGGCCGAGTTGCGCGATGAACTGAACGAAACCTGTTTTTTGGCGGTGTGGGGCAATCAGGGCGCGACCGTGGTGCACATCGAACCGGCCGTGCGCGCGGTGACGGTGGTGACGCAACTGGGCTCGGTGTTGCCGTTACTCAGCTCATCCACTGGCCTGGTGTTTGGCGCTTATCTGCCGAAACGGGAAACCGTGGATTTGCGTGAGCAGGAACTGCGCAACGTCACCGACCATGCCTTGGCGGACGACCAGACCTATGCCGCCTTGTGCGAACAGATCCGCGAACGCGGCCTGCATCATGTGCATGGTTTGCTCATGCCGGGAGTGGACGCCTTGTCGGCACCGGTATTCAACGCGGTAGGAAATATCGCGGCGGTCATGACCATTGTCGGCCCGACTTCACTGTTTCACGCTGACGAAAACGGCCCGGCGGCGCAACGGTTAATGGCGGCGACTCAAGCGGTCAGTTGGCGGATGGGCTATCAGGCCGACGACGCCAGCCGCTGAAGAACTGGGTTCCATCAGACAGATAATTTGCCCTGCCTTCAGTTTCAACCCCACAACCCCAGTGCCTTGGCCTTTGCCACCGCTTGCGTTCGACGTTCGACCCGCAACTTTCCGTGTATGCGTCGTGTGTGGGTTTTAACGGTATGCAATGAAATGAACAGCGTATCGGCCACTTCCTGATTGGAATGACCGAGTGCAATCAGCTTTAACACCTGCAGCTCACGCTGACTCAATGTTTCCGCTGTATCTGCGCGATTGCACAGTGGCTGGCCCGGCGCCAGAGCGTCTGGCGAGTCCTGCAACAATAACGGCTGACGCTGGCGCAACTCGTTTAACACTTGAACGGCCTGATACCGGGCAACGCTTCGAAGACCCTCCTGCAACACATCAATGGCCCTCGTGGTTTGACCGTCAAGCCACAGCACTTCAGCCAGGGCCAATTGCAATTCGGTGGCGAGCGCCCACATGCCACGCGCCTGCGCCTGTTCCATCAAGGACTCAACTCGCGACGCCGCCTCGACGCCATCCGCCGCTGTCCGAACACGGGCGATGATCAACAAATATTCGATGCGCGGAATCAGTTCCAGCGTGGCGGGTGGAGCCTGCCGGGCCTGCGGTCCGCGATAGTGCTTGAGTACCCGACTCAGGGCCTCGCACACCAGTTCGCAACGGCCCTGTTGCAACCACAATTGGCTGCTGACCTGTAACAGCGCCCCCCGGTAAACCGTGTCCGGAATCTGTCGCTGCTGCATCAGTCGTTCGGCATCGCACAACCGCACGAACGCCTGGGTGTAATCGCCCCGGTTGGCCGCCAACTGTGCCTGCCCGAGATACCCATACAGCACGCGTTTGTCGTGGCTGCGCAGGCAGTCGTCGAGGCCGCGCTGAAAAAACAGGGACGCCTGCTCTTCCTGCCCCATGCTCAACGCCAGTCGCCCCCGGCGCAGCGCGATACGCCCCAGCAACGGCGTGGGCCGCTCCTCCTGTTGGCAAAGCAACTCATGCATGTTGGCCAACAGACTTTCAGCGCGGGCCGGTGAGCCTCGCTGTTCCAGCAGTTGCGCGTGATCGAGCTCGAGCAAACCTTCAAACAACAATGCCCCTTGCGCTCGCGCCAGGCACAGGGCTTCACGATTGAGCGCCTGGGCCAGCTCCAGCTCGCCGCGCAACAGCGCCTGCTGGGTCTGCCCGGACAGGCACAACAAACGGGCCGGCCAGGCATCGCTCCCGAGTGCGGCCAGGGCTTGGCGAAAGTGCTCACTCGAAGCTTCCCCCCGCCCCTGCAAATGCAACAGCCAACCCTGCAAGGTTTGCCACCGGGCAATCAGTTGCTGCTGCAGGATCGCCGACGGTTGCGGCGCAAATCGCGACAGCTGTTCGATGCACTCGGCGGCTTGCTCGAACCGTCCGGCAAACAACGACGCTGCGGCGATCAGCCCGACCAGTTGCGGCGACCCCAGCATGAGCGCCTCGCCCTGAAGCTCATACAAGCGCAACAACAGCACCACGGTCTGTTCCTCGAACAGGTGCTGGAAACTGAAGTGCTGCAACAGAGTGACCGCGACTTCGAATTCTTCAGCGAGAAAGGCCTGTTCGAACGCGGCTTTCCAATCCAGCTCGGCGGCGAACCACTGGCAGGCACGGCGATGCCATGAGCGTCCGGTCGGCCATTGTTCATCGCGCAGCAATTGCGTGAGTGGAGGGAAGATCTGCAGCCAGTCCGGCGATTCCTGCCAGGGCTCGATAAAGCAGCCCAGGTCCTGCAACGTCCTCAGGCATTGCGCGCCCTCCCCTGCGCCAAACAGGTGATCGCACAGGCGTGCATTGAATCGCGGAAAATGCGCGAGCACCCGCCAGACTTCCGCCAGTTCCGGGGTCAGGCTGGTGAACAGTTCGTGTTCGAGGTAATCGAGTAACGTGTCCGGTCGGCTGTGCTGCGGATCGCTGCGCGACCAGTCGCATTTTTGCAGCAGCGCAACACGCACACCGGCACACCAGCCGCCACTGCGCTGGATGATTTTGCTGGCAGCGGCGCTGGCATCGACCGGCGTCAGGTGACGCAACAGCGAAGCGATTTCCGTTTGACTGAACGCCAGCGTGGCGCGCTCACATTCGTACAACTCGTCATCGAGCAGCAATCGTGGCCAGTTGCATTGCGGGCGCCGCCGGCCACCCAGCCACCAGGTCAGCATCGGACTGCTGACGGCCAGCATGCGGTCCAACAGGTGATCGAGTTCCGGGTTCGGAACGCGGCAATAGTCATCGACGAACAGCCAGGTCGGCGCCTGCAATCGAGCCAACGCAGCGAGAACGTCCGACTCTTGCGCAGACGCCAGCCCCAATGTCTGCGCCAGACGCTGGCAAAAATCCGCGGTACTCAATGCCACGCCTGACAGCGGCAGCCAACACACCCGGCACTGGGGCGGGGCCTGTAGCAGACAGTCAGTGAGCAGCGCCGTCTTGCCACTGCCGGCGGGCGCGCAGAGTAATTTCACCCGTGCCGCCGAAGCCAGCAAAGGCTCGGTCAATCGATCACGCGACAGGTGATGCGAAGACAGACGGGGCAGAAATCCAGGACGGTCCAGACACGGGGTCATGGCGGTCATTGCGGCGTGCCTATTTATAATTGTCCGACAACCCTAGCCCTCTGAAGCCCGCTTGTTGAGAAGTATTCAGGGCGCTGATTGGCAGCCATAAAAAAGGCGACCCCTGGGTCGCCTTTTGCATTGCCAGTGAATCAAGCCCCTTACCGGACGCCCTCCGCCCGCAGTGCCGATGGCGTGTAATCGGCAGACTTGGCCTCAAAGCCGAACTCGAAACTGTGTTTCTCTTCGTTCTTCATCCCCAGCGCAATGTAGCGACCGGCGATGATGTCGTAGAGCGCTTCGAGCGTGTAGGCCGGAGTCTGGTGATCGTAGTAATACTGGGCGTGACCTTCAGCCACTCGCCACAGTTGACCACGGCCGTCGTAGTGGTCGGCCAGCGCAACTTGCCAGCTGTCTTCGTCGAGGTACATGTGGCGCTTGGCGTAGATATGGCGCTCGCTCGGCTTCACTGTGCCGATTACTTCCCAGACGCGGTGCAACTCGTAGCGGGTCAGGTCCTGGTTGATGTGGCCGGCCTTGACGATGTCGTCATACTTGAGGCTCGGCGAGTCGAGTTTGTAACTGTTGTACGGGATGTACATTTCCTTCTTGCCGACCAGTTTCCAGTCGTAGCGGTCCGGTGCGCCGGAGAACATGTCGAAGTTATCGGAGGTGCGCAGACCATCGGCGGCGGTGCCCGGCCCGTCGTAGGCCACTTGCGGCGCGCGACGCACACGACGTTGGCCGGCGTTGTAGATCCAGGCCAGGCGCGGCTCTTTCACCTGATCGAGGGTTTCGTGCACCAGCAACACGTTACCGGCCAGACGCGCCGGCGCGGTCACCGACTGCTTGAAGAAGGTCAGCACGTTGGCGGCCTTCTCCGGGTCCAGGTCTTTCATCAGTTGCGGGACGGCGATCTCTTCTTCGAAGCGGATCGGCGTGTAGCTGCCATTGGTCTGCGGCGTCACCTGAGTGATGATGCGGCGCAGGTTACCGCCGTGATAACGGGTGATGTGGTTCCACAACACTTCCACGCCGTTCTTCGGAATCGGAAACGCGTAGTAGCGGTTACCGGTGAAATTGGCCAGGCCGTTACCGTCGTTGATGCTGGTCACGTTCAGCGCACTGCGTTTGGCCGACTCGTAGATTTCCGGCGGCACGGCCACCGTGCGGTGAGTCGGGTAGACCGGGATCTTGTAGGTTTCCGGATAGCGCTTGAACATCGCTACCTGGCCTTCCGAGAGTTTGTCCTTGTACTTGTCGACGTTGGCTGGGGTGATCACGAACAGCGGTTTTTCGCTGGCGAACGGGTCAGCCAGGAAGCCTTTGCTGTCGACAGCGCCCGCGTTTTTCGGGATACCACCGGTCCACGCCGGGATCGAGCCATCAGCGTTACCAGCCTTCTCGGCACCCAGCGGGGTGAGCGTGGTGCCGAGTTTGTTCGCTTCTTCCGGCGATACCGCCGCCATCACGTTGGCAGCCAGCAGGCTCAAGGCCAGGGCGCCGCATTGCAGAATCATCTTGCGCATTGAATTCATCCTTCTCAGCCAAATCAGAAGTTCACGCCGAAGCTCAGCGCCAGGAAGTCACGGTCTTCCAGGGTGTTGTAGTTACCGCCGAAGAAATCGGTGTAACTCAGGCTCGCGGTATAGGTGTTGCGGTAGTCGGCATCGACGCCGACGCTGACCGCCTTGGCGCCTTCGTTGAACAGTCCGTTGGGGCCGTAGCCCGCGACGTCATGCGACCAGGACAGGTTGGGTTTGAGGTTGACGCCGGCAAAGACGTCGGCATAGTCGAGAATCGCCCGGGCGCGGTAACCCCAGGAGGTCGAGGTAACGAAGCCTTCGGTATCGCCGCCAAAACCGTACTGGCCGTAGACCGAGTCGCGGCCGTAACGCAGACGGCTACGCGGTTCCAGACCACCGACGTGAACCACTGCCGCCTCGCCCACCAGCGTCAAGCGCTGAGCGCCCAATACCTGATCGAAGAACTGAGTGAGGGTGCTCTGGATCTGCGTGACTTCCTTGCGGCGATAGCCTTTGTTGTCAGCGCCAGGAGTAGTGGCAATCGGTGAGGCGGCGCCACCGGCAATCGGGTTGACCATGGCCAGGGTCAGGTCGTTGGTGTTGACCTGCACCGGAGCATTCGGGCGATAGCTGATCTCGCCGCTCCACGCTGTGCCGGTAGGCAAGGTGGTGGAGAAACTCGCGCCGTAGAGACGAATGTCTTCCGGGTATTCGAGGTAGTACTGACCGCGTCCGAGCATCACGCTTTGCGCCAGCCCCGCCCCGCTGCCCGGCGCCAGCCGGTTGGCCACACTCACCATGCCTGGCAGGCTGGCCAGCGTCGACAGCCCGGCGGTGGTGGTGCCGACAGTCGGTGTGCGGCTGTGGTAGTTCATGAAGTACAGGCCGTACTCGGTGTCATCACCGAGCCAGCGCAACGCCGTGCCCCACTGCCCGGAATCCCGCGCATCGCGGTCGCCACCACGGGGAACGACCACGCCTTCGCGAGTTACCTGGATCGGTTGACCGAAGGCCGATGCCAAAGGCGCCAACGGGGCAATCGCCGGACTGCCGACGGTGTAGTTGTTGTTGCAACCGTCCGCCACTACGTCGTTGCCGAAGAAGGTGCCGCAGTTGTCGACGACAGTCTGGTCCCACTCCAGTTGATAGAAACCTTCCACCGAGAGCTGATCGGTCAGGCCCTGGGAGGCGAACAGCATGTTGACCGGAATCAGCCCTTCCTTGATCTCGGCGCCCGGGCGACGGAACGCGGAGACGTCGATCGGGTTGATGCTGTTGATCGAGTTGCCGATGAAGGTACTTTCACCCCAACTGACCACCTGCTTGCCCGCGCGCACGGTGCCTGGCAAATCGGCGATGGAATAGTTGTGATAAACGAAGGCATCGAGAAGCTCCGCCCCGGAAGACTTGGCGCCTTCCTTGCGGCCACTGTCACTGATCTGCTTGAACTCGCGGTCTTCGTCCTTGAGCTCGAAGTCGTACCAATACTTGCCGCGGACGAACACGCCGGTATCGCCATATTTCAGTTCGAGGTCGTGAATACCCTTGAAGATCTTGGAGAAGGTTTCGCCCTTCTTGAAGTTCAGCCGGCCGTCGTCACCGGTCGAAGACTGACCGGTCCCGCCGTTGACAGTGCCCACCAACGACTTATCAGCATCGCGCATGCCCCAACTCGCGCCGACGGACAGCGAGGAGTCAAACGATCCCTCGATTTCGCCAATGTTGAATGAAACAGCCTGCGCCTGGGCACAGCAACCCAAGGCAACCGCAGCAGCCAGCGCTTGCGGCGTGAAGATGGCGCGCATTGTTGTTTTTGTCATGCGTCTTCCCCGGTGAGTGACAGAAGGCCCCACCCTACTGCCGCACGTTGAGAGCGATAAGCGCACCAAGGAGGTATTCGAGGTGTACCTCTTAAGTATGAATCCCCAGATGGAGCGCGGGTTTGCGCGGTGTATGGATGGGCTGGATGGAGGGTTATCAGCCAGATGCATGAACGGGGCTGATCACTAGCGGCTGTCGAAGGTCGCGCTCGACGGCGACGACAAGGGAAAATGGCGGGACTGTTGCTCAGGCTGCAACACTGCATGTCGCGAATCGCTATTTTTCCTTAGGGCTCAACGGCTTATTCTTGCTGGGCTTTCAAGGTGAACCGCCAGAAAGCACGAAGCGATGATGTGTGATCAATCCACATCATCGCCGACAGAATCCAGATGAATCGATGCGTTATCGATTAATCGCCCTGAGTACACCGACGTTGATTTGTAGCTCCTTGATCCAACGTCTTGCTTTGGCCGCTGCGTTTGCAGCGGCCTTTTTTATGGGCGATGGTGTTGTAGCGAGGGGAACAGGCGGGAACATGGCAGGGCTCTGAAAAGCCCTGCGCAACACATCAACGTCAGATCGAATACTTCTGCAAATTCGCCATCATTTCCTTCAGCGCCTCGATGTTGTCCTTCGGATGCGCTGCGCCTTCGAAATCACAAATCTGCTGCCAATGCGCCGCCACATCCTCCGGCGAGAACCCCACCCGTGGATCAAACCCGGCGCCCAGGCTGCGCTCCCAACGCACCTTGCCCATCCAGCCCCCGCCCACTTCAAACAGCCCGGAAGTTTCCTGGCAGGTTTCGCTGGCCAGGTACACCACCAACGGGCTCACCAGTTCCGGCTTGAGTTGCTCGAACACTTGCGGTGGAATCAGGCCTTCGGTCATGCGGGTGCCGCCGGTTGGCGCGATGGCGTTGACCAGGATGTTGTTCTTGCGGCCTTCGATGGCGAGTGTGCGGGTCAGGCCATAGAGACCGAGCTTGGCCATGCCGTAGTTGGACTGGCCGAAGTTGCCATAGATGCCCGAGGTCGACGCGGTGAAGATCACGCGGCCATAATTTTGCTCGCGCATGTGCGGCCAGGCGGCGCGGGTGACTTTGTAGGCGCCTTCGACGTGGACGCGGTAAACCAGGTCCCAATCGGCGTCGTCCATTTTGTGGAAGGTCTTGTCGCGCAGGATCCCGGCGTTGTTGACCACCACATCGATGCGGCCGAAGGCGTCGAGGGCGTGCTGGACGATTTTGTCACCATCGGTGACGGAGTCGTGGTTGGCCTCGGCGATGCCGCCAGCCTCGCGAATTTCTGCCACGACACGGTCTGCTGCCGAAGCGTTGGCGCCTTCACCTTGCGCCGAGCCGCCGAGATCGTTGACCAGCACTCTGGCGCCCTGTTTGGCGAACAGCAGCGCATGCGCACGGCCCAGACCGCCGCCTGCACCGGTGACGATCACGACTTTATCTTCGAAGCGCACAGACTCATTCATGGGGAAAACTCCAGCAGGCCAAGGACAATAAACCCGAGTGTCAGGCACGGCGCTGCTGGTCACAATGAACAAGGGTGGGGCTGAATGGTGCTCGATAAGGCTGGGGGATAATCAGGAACAAGCCACTTTGAGCGGCGGTGAAACCAGCCGATCACGAAACTCGAGGTAATGTTTGAGCACCAGTGCCGGGGCCTCGGATTGCGGGTAATGGCCAATGTCAGGCAACAGGACGGTGTCCGGCTTGGGGATCAGTTCCCGATAGCGCTTGACCATGTGCGCACCGGAGATGGGATCGACCTCACCGTCAATCACTCGCAACGGCACTTCACCACGCTGCATGGCGCCGACCCACCGCTCGCGCTGGACCCGCCGTTCGGGAATGTAGGCGATGAGTTTGTGCATGATCCGTGGGCCGTGATTGCTGTCGATCAAGCTCCAGAAGTCATCCATCTCACTTTCGCTGGGGGATGTTCTCGGACCGAATATCTGCCGGAAATTCTTCACCAGTCCGTCGCGGCTAAAGGCTCGCCCGATCATCCAGCCCAAGGGGCTGAGCAAGAGCTTCTGCATCAGCACCGGGCGATGGGTTTCAGGAAACAGGCCACCGTTGAGGAACACACAACTGGCGATGTCCACGCGGGTCTCGTAATGCCGCGCCAACAACTCCTGGGCCACGCTGTCCCCATAATCATGGGCCAACAGGTGCACCGGCCGTTCGACATTCAAATGCGTGAGCAAGGCCTGCTGCAGATCGGCCTGCTCCAGCAAGCTGTATTCATGGTTGGTCGGTTTGGCGGAGTCGCCGAAGCCGAGCATGTCGCAGGCAATCACTCGATAGCGCTGCGTCAGCGGCTGCCACAAGTAGTGCCAGTCCCAGCTGGCTGTCGGGAAGCCATGAATGAGCAACAGCGGCTCACCCTGCCCCGCCGTCCAGTAACGAATGGTCTGCCCACGAAACACAAACGTCTGGCCGCGTTTACGCCAGACACACAGGGGGATCTCGGCGAGTTGCATTAGAGTTTATAACCCGGGTCTTGTTGATCGAGTTTGCGTAGCAGCGCCGGCCAGGCCAGCGCGCCACCCATCCCTTGAGCACTTTTGGTAACGCCGGCGATCATCGCCTTGGCGCCCGCCAGAATCTGCGGTTCGATGGCGATCAGTTCCGCGCCGCCGCCCTGCGCCAGGACCTGGATATCGCAGGCGCGCTGGAAGGTGAACATCATCAGGAAGGTATCGGCGATGGTGCCACCACAGGTCAGCAGACCGTGGTTATGCAACATCAGGAAGTTGTTTTGGCCAAGGTCGGCTTGCAGGCGCGCCTTCTCTTCATGGTTCAGCGCAACGCCTTCGTACGCGTGGTACGCCAGGCTGGACAGCACAAACAATGACTGCTGACTGATCGGCAGAATGCCCTGTTTTTGCGCCGATACCGCAACGCCGGACGCCGTGTGGGTGTGCAGCACGCAGACCACATCGTGACGCACTTCATGCACGGCGCTGTGAATGGTGTAACCGGCCGGGTTGATTTCGTAAGGGCTGTCCATCAGCTTGTTACCGGCCTGATCGACCTTGACCAGGCTTGACGCGGTGATCTCGTGAAACATCAGCCCGAACGGGTTGATCAGGAAATCTTCGGTGCCCGGCACCTTGGCCGAGATGTGCGTAAAGATCAGATCATCCCAACCATGCGCGGCAACCAGACGGTAGCAGGCCGCCAGATCCACGCGGGTCTGCCACTCGGCGGCACTGACCTGGTTTTTCACATTGACGGGTGATTGGACGGGGGCAACATTCAAGGCAAGGACTCCTGTTCTTATTGTTCTACTGTCATCTCAGGAGTCTAGTCAGCCCTTAGACCTCGCGTAGTTGCATTGGCAGCCAGCTTGATGGCCTAACGAGTCAGTTCAGGCCAACATCTGGATCCATGTCAAAGGACCGCCGCCAGTAACGGGGCGCAAAACAAATTCAGCAGCCCCGTCAGCACCATCACAAGTCCCGCCACCGAGCCTTCTTCACCGCCGACTTCATGGGCTCGGCTGACGCCGGCGCCGTGCGCGCCAACGCCAAACAGCGCGCCCCGTGCCAAGGCACTGCGCAGCGGCAGCCACTTGAGCAATATGCCGCCAAGCATCGCTCCGAACACGCCGGTGAACATCACGAATACCGCCGTCAGTTCCGGAACACCGCCGAGCTCATGAGCCAGGGGCATGGCAAACGGCGTGGTGATTGAGCGTGGCACCAGTGACAGCGTCACGGAACTGTCCAGCGCCAGCGCCTTGGCCAGACCGAACGAGGTGCCGATAGACGCCGCACTGCCCGCCAGCATGCCAAGCAGCAACGCCGACCAATGCCGCATCAGCATTTGCCGCTGCTGCCAGATCGGCACGGCAAACGCGACAGTCACCGGGCCCAGCACCCACATCAGCCAATGGGTGTCGCTCGAATATTCGGCATATGCGGTGTGCAGCGGCACCGCGAGCGCCAACAGCAGCGCAGGCACCAGAATCAGCGGCGACAATAGATAACGCCCGGTGCGCCGATAGATCCAGCGGCTGAACACATAGGCCAGCAGCGTGAAGGCCAGCCAGAACATCGGCATCAGCTCAAGCTTCATGGGGCCTCCTTAAGCGCACCATCGCTTCCACGGTAAACGCCGTCACGAGCATCACCATCAGCGTACTCATGCCGATCACCAGCAGAATCCGCCAGCCGTTATTGCGCATCAGGCCGCCATAATCGAGCAGGCTCATCAGCGCTGGAATAAAGAACAACAGCATCTCGGCCATCAATAAACCTGCGCCCGTTTGCAACGTCGCCGGCTTGACCCAACCGAAGGCGAAGGCCAGCAACAGCAATGCCATGCCAATGACGCCACCCGGGATCGGCCAGGCAAACCATGTGGCAATTGCGCAGCCGAGCAGATAAATGCCGAGCAGCACGGCCAGTTCAGTCACCAGTCGGGCCAGTTTTTTCAGGGTTGATGCATGCATGATGTCGTTCCTCGCAAGGGCTCATTTTACGGAGCGCGCTTCCATCACCGAAACGAATTGTTAGACTCAACGCCATTCCAATCTGGAATCAGGCCCATGGAATTCAAACAGCTACGCAGCTTCGTCGAAGTGATGCACCAAGGAGGGTTCACTCAAGCCGCCAAAACCCTGCACCTCAGCCAATCCGCGGTGAGCAAGCAAGTCGCGCAACTGGAACAGAGCCTGGGCACCCCACTGCTCGAGCGCATGGGTTCGCAGTTGCGCCTGACCGCTGCCGGCAGCGTGGTCCTGCAACGGGCCGAAGGCATGCTTCGGCTGCGCAACGAATTGCTCAGCGAGCTGGATGACTTAAGCCAACTGGCCCGTGGGGAGCTGCGTCTGGGCCTGCCGCTACTGGGCAGCGACGCGCTGTTTGCCGAGTTGTTTGCCGAATACCGGCGGCGCTACCCGAACATCAGCATTCAGTTGCTTGAGGGCGGCAGCCTGAACATCGAACAGGCGGTATTGAGCGGTGAGCTGGAGCTCGGCGGCAGTCTTTTGCCGAAAGATCCGCAGTTTGCCTTCCAGCCCTTCTGCGATGAACCGTTGGACGCATTGCTACCCGCAGATCATCCGCTGGCTACAAAGACCGTGATCGGATTGGAGGAACTGGCCGACACCCCGTTTCTGCTGTATCAGCGCAGCTTCGTGCTCAACGACCGATTGCTCCAGGCCTGCCATCAACTGGGATTTACGCCCAAGGAAGGCGGACGCAGCGGTCAGGCGGATTTTCTGGCGGCGTTGGTGGCCGCAGGTCAAGGCGTGGTGCTGTTGCCCAGCGTGGTGGCGCGTGGGCTGGTGCGGCCAGGCGTGGTGCGCCTGACCTTGAGGGCCCCGAGCTATCTGCGCTGGGACATCGCCTTTATCTGGCGTCAGGGTGCGTACCTGTCCAAAGCCGCGCAAGCCTGGCTCGCCCTGTTGCGCGAGCGGCCGGTCAGCCCCGCAGCGCGCTGACGAACTCAGCCAGCCAAGGCTCGGCGTCGGTTTCCGGGGTGACGCTTTCACTGGCGTCCAGACGCAGCATCGGCAGCACTTCGCGTACGCCAAGCTCACTGAACAATTCGCGCATCTGTTCGCCGCCACCGCAGAAGGTATCGCCATAACTCGCATCGCCCAGGCCGATGACTGCACCGGGCAAACCGCGCCAGGCGGCAGGCAATTGGTCACGGATCATCGAGTACAAAGGCTGCAGGTTATCCGGTAGTTCGCCCATGCCGGTGGTCGAGGTCACCGCCAAAAACGCTTGCGGGCCGAAAGCCTGGACATCGGCGATTGTCGCGCGCGGGTTGTGCCAGGTCTCGAACCCCGCGGCATTCAAAATAGTCGCGGCGTGGCGGGCAACCTCTTCAGCCGTGCCGTACACCGAGCCGGAAATGATGGCAACTTTCATCAATCGATCCTGAAGCAGAGTAAAAACACAGATATTAACAGCACAGGCTCATTTGATCTTTTAGAATGCAAATCCATATCAATACGGAAAGGACTCTCCGATGATCAATGCTCAACTGCTGCAAATGGTGATCAACGCCTCCAATGACGGCATCGTGATTGCCGAAAAGGAAGGCGACCAGGACACCATCCTGATTTACGTGAACCCCGCGTTCGAACGCCTCACGGGTTACACGAGCGAAGAAATCCTCTACCAGGATTGCCGCTTCCTGCAGTCAGGTGACCGGGATCAAGATGGCTTGGTAACGATTCGAGAGGCACTGAGCAGTGGCGGATCCTGCCGGGTGACTCTGAGAAACTACCGCAAGGACGGCACGCCGTTCTGGAACGAACTGTCCCTTTCTACAATGAAAAATCCGAGCGACGGACAGACTTACTTTGTCGGCGTGCAGAAAGATGTCACCACTCAGGTCAAGGCACAGCAGCGGGTAACGCAATTGGAAGAGCAAGTGGCACAGCTGCAGGCCGAAATTGCCGCATTAAAAGCGACGAACGGTAAAAACAAAACGGCGAATTAAGTGTCATTAACTACAATCACCGATGAATTTGTATCTTTTTCTTTCGAGCAAGCCATGCAGCGCGACGCACTCCTGACCCAGGATGAGCTGGATTTTATCCAGACCATGCAACACAACCCGCAGCTCAATGTGCGGGATGCGACGTCGAGCCTGCTCGTTAACGGTGGTTCGCAAATCCGTGATTTGCTCACGCGCCTCGCGGCACATGAGCAGGTCACCATCCAGGCCAACTTCGAAAACCAGCAAATGACCTTTCCGCTGCACCTGGTGGAAGACGAGTTTCATGCGCTGCATTTACGCCTGGGAGTGCCAAGTATTTACGAAGACGGGCCGATGGTCCGACCTTGGCGCCTCTCACTCGAAGAGCCTGTAGCGCTTGAGAATGCCAAGGGCCAGCCGGGAACGATGTGGGTGCACGAAATATCGTTCAAAGGGGTGTTGCTGGAAGTCCGTAACAAGACCAAACCGCCCAAGCACTTTGCATTGTGGTTCAGCCCTTCAGGCTATGAGCGCATCGCGTTGCGTGGCACCTTCGAGCGTGAAACCGAGCAAGGGTTTTACGCTTACGAACTGAGCCAGACCGACAAGGACGAGACCGAGCGCCTGCGCCAGTACATCCTTCAACAGCATCGTCTGACACACCCTGCGCTGCACATCTGAAACTCAGGTATCCAGGTTTCCTGCCAGGAACTGTTTCATGCGCTGGCGCATCACCGTCCCCTCATTACCCAGACATCCGATCGACGATCCGGCGAGGCTTTCCTGTGCCAGATCCGACGCATCGCCAGCCAGCAATAGCTGGCAGTCCAGACTGATAGCCAGCCGGTTCAAACGTCGAGGCAACTCGGCTGCCGGCGCATGATTGGACACCAGCACCAATGCCTTGGGTTTGATCCGCTGGCAAACCAGCGCCAACTCATCGAATGGCTGGCCGATAGCCAACAACTGAATCGCCGAATCGACACTGCACAGGTACAACGCAGTGATCAACACTTCCAGCTCACGGGCTTGATCGGCCAAGGCACAGACAATGATCTGTCGCGGTTGCATCACACGCACCAGCAGCAATCGTTGCAATACTCTGGAGCGCAGAAAACCGTCGAGAAAAAGCCATTCACTGGCTTGCCCGAACGTTTCATGGCGCTGAAGCAAATGCTTCCAGACCACCAGCAAAATGTCCTGGAATACGACCGTCAGGGGATAACTGGAAAAAATCTGCCCATAGACATGCTCCAGTTGCACCTCGTCAAAGGCCGTGACCGCCGCCTGGACTTGCTGCTGCCACTGGATGTAGTCGGCCTGAACGAGATCGTTGGGGATAAGGTGCGACAAGACCTGAAGAGGCTCGCTCTTGGCCAGTATCTTGCCGACCTTGCTGACGGCGACGCCGCGATCGATCCAGTCGAGGATGCTGCGGACTTTCTCGATATCGGCCATTGAGTACAGCCGATGCCCGCTTTCGGTGCGCGTGGGCTGGATCAACCCGTACCGTCGCTCCCATGCGCGCAACGTGACCGGGTTTATCCCCGTCAGGCGCGCCACCTCACGAATAGGAAAGAGATCCTCCCGCTGAAGGGAAAGATCCGCCTGTGAGGCAGAGCCAACGTCAGTCACTACAGGCATTGATAGTCAACGTCCATGCAAATTGGATCCCATTCTAACTCTCCTGCCCTGTCACTATTCAACTCATTAATAAACGAAGAATCTCATTGGTGTCATCCACGCAATCAGGAATAATCCTTGCTTGTCTCAAGACGCAGCCCATCACCCCGGCGCTGCGCCTGGCGAAACTCCTATCCGGAGGGCCGCGTTCGTCATACGGAGATACACAATGTCTACTTCCCCCGTCACCTTGATGGTTGCACGCCGCGTAGCCGATGGACGTTATCAGGACCTGATGGTCTGGTTACGCGAAGGCGAACAACTGGCGACTGACTTTCCCGGTTACCTCGGTTCTGGCGTGCTCGCTCCGCCACCCGACGATAACGAATTCCAGATCATTTTCCGCTTTGCCAACGAGCACACCCTGCACGCCTGGGAGCATTCTGCTTCGCGCACGGCATGGCTGGCACGTGGCAGCGATCTGTTTGCGCACCCTAAAGAGCATCGCGTCAGCGGCATCGAAGGCTGGTTCGGCGCAGTCGGCCAACGCCCGCCTCGCTGGAAACAGGCGGTGGCGATCTGGCTGGCATTCTTCCCGGTGTCATTGCTGTTCAACTTTGTGCTGGGGCCATTGCTTGGCGAACTGAGCCTGCTGCCTCGAGTGCTCATCAGCACCTTGTGCCTGACGCCGCTGATGGTCTATTTCTTCATTCCGCTGTCGACCCGACTGCTGGCCAACTGGCTGAACAGCACACCGGCACGTCCATTGCCCGCCAAGCTGCCCGCCACTCAAACCCCCTGACCGCGCGCTCCTGCAAAGGCACGTAGGTGTACAACTCCCGTCGCTGGTATAGTTTTGCTCTCACCGCGACGCGAGCCGTTCATGACCTCTTCCGCAGCTCCGATCCTCATCACAGGTGCCGGCCAGCGTGTCGGCCTGCACTGCGCACAGCGGTTGCTCGAAGATGGCCATCCGGTAATCTTCAGCTACCGCAGCGAACGCCCTGGCGTGCAGGCCTTGCGCGACCTGGGCGCGATCGCGGTGTTTGCCGACTTTTCCAGCACTGCGGGAATCCTCGCGTTCATCAGCGAACTGAAAACCCACACCAACGTCCTTCGCGCGATCGTTCATAACGCTTCCGAATGGCTCGCCGAAACCCCGGACACCGAAGCAGAAGCATTCACCCGCATGTTCAGCGTGCACATGCTGGCGCCTTACCTGATCAATCTGCACTGTGCTGACTTGCTTCATCACTCAAGCCCGGCCGACATTGTGCACATCAGCGATGACGTGACCCGCAAGGGCAGCAGCAAACACATCGGCTATTGCGCCAGCAAAGCCGGGCTCGATAGCCTCACCTTGTCCTTCGCTGCGAAATACGCGCCGACAATCAAGGTCAACGGTATTGCGCCGGCCCTGCTAATGTTCAATCCCGACGATGACGCGGCGTACCGCGCCAAGGCGCTGGCCAAGTCCGCGCTGGGCATCGAGCCCGGCGGCGAAGTGATCTACCAGAGCCTGCGATATTTGCTCGACAACCCTTATGTCACCGGCACGACCCTGACCGTCAACGGCGGGCGGCACATCAAATAAGCGGCCCCGCGAGGATGTTCCATGACGTTATCCCTGCACCAGAACGCCCTGTCCCAGAGCTATCGCGAGATTCTCATCGGCCTCGGTGAAAATCCCGACCGCGAAGGACTTCAAGACACCCCGGCTCGCGCGGCCAAGGCCATGCAGTACCTCTGCCATGGCTATGAGCAAAGTGTCGAAGAGATCGTCAACGGCGCGCTATTCGCGTCCGACAACGATGAAATGATCATCGTCGACAACATCGAGTTGTACTCGCTCTGCGAACATCACATGCTGCCCTTCATCGGCAAGGCGCATGTGGCTTATATTCCGACCGGCAAAGTGCTGGGCCTGTCGAAGATTGCGCGACTGGTGGACATGTTCGCCCGTCGCCTGCAAATCCAGGAAAACCTCACCCGGCAAATCGCCGAAGCGGTGCAACAAGTGACCGGCGCGGCAGGCGTCGCGGTGGTCATCGAAGCCAAGCACATGTGCATGATGATGCGCGGCGTCGAGAAGCAGAATTCGACCATGAACACCTCGGTAATGCTCGGCGCCTTCCGCGAGTCGAGCAACACCCGCCAGGAGTTCCTGCAATTGATTGGACGGAGCAAGTAGCAATGCCACAACTTCAACCAGGAACGGCACGCATCCGGGTCAAGGACCTGTGCCTGCGGACCTTCATCGGCATCAACGAAGACGAAATCCTCAACAAGCAGGATGTGCTGATCAACCTGACCATTCTGTATGCCGCTCAGGAAGCCGTGCGTGACAACGACATCGATCACGCGCTCAATTACCGGACCATCACCAAAGCGATCATCGCCCATGTGGAGGGTAATCGCTTCGCACTGCTCGAACGCCTGACCCAGGAAATCCTCGACCTGGTCATGGCCAACGAATCGGTGTTGTATGCCGAGGTCGAAGTCGACAAGCCGCACGCCTTGCGATTCGCCGAATCGGTGTCGATCACGCTAGCGGCTAGCCGCTAAGCTTCAAGCTTCAAGCTTCAAGCGGTAAGCTAACAGCCAACGCAATCCACTTGCAGCTTGAAGCTTGCCGCTCAAAGCTGTCTCGCAGAGACCCCCATGAACGATCAACAACGCCTGGAACTTGAAGCCGCCGCCTTTCGCCGGCTGGTCGCGCACCTGGACAGCCGCAAGGATGTGCAGAACATCGACCTGATGAACCTTTCCGGTTTTTGCCGCAACTGCCTCTCCAAGTGGTACAAGGCGGCCGCCGACGAACGCCAGATCGAGGTCAGCCTCGATGACGCCCGCGAAGTCGTTTACGGCATGCCGTACGCCGAGTGGAAAGCCAAATACCAGCAAGAAGCCAGCGCCGAACAACAAGCGGCGTTTGCCAAAGGAAAACCCAATGATTAGGCGCTTGCTAAGTGTTAACAACAAGCTAGCTTTATGAACTAGGAGTTAAAAAGCTTCAGGCGCTATAGCTTAAGCCTCTGACTCTGAAGCCCTTTTCAAAAAGGGCTTTCGATTCGTGAGTGTGAGGGCAGGCTGATGGAGCTTGTTTGGGCTACTAAAGATTTAGTGATTGCTGGGCGTCCATATCCCGGCTTTCCGATCCTGCTTTGGGACACGATGGAAAGCTGTGTTCCCGCCAATGATTTCTTTCGTCACTTCCTTCTTCGCGGTGCCATTGGCTCAATAAAGTCCTGGCCAAATACTGGTCGTGCTCTATACGACTTCTTCAGCTTTCTTCAGGCGCATGATCTCGATTGGCGCGACGTTGATCGTGGGGAGGCCAAAAGCATTGTCGCTGCCTACCGAGATTACTGCTTGGGGCAATGTGGGTTAGCGCGCTCAACAACCCGTCAACGGCTGCATTATGTTTGCAAATTCTACGAATACGCAGTCACCAACAGATGGGTGACTCGACTACCGTTTGGCTATGAAGTGCGCAGGATCAGGAGTAAGAGCGGATTCCTAGCACACATTGATGCCACTGGCAGCAAGACTATGGCAAATGATTTGATGCCTCGCGCGGATAGAACATTGCCGAAGTTTTTAAGTATGAATGAGATTAAAGCGCTCCTGTATGCCGCTGAGAATCCCCATCATCGAATGATGATCCGATTGGGACTAGAGACCGGCCTGCGCCGCGAGGAAATCGCCACGTTTCCGCTGGCGTACGTATTTAATCCCGATAAAACCGATTTGCGCGAGCGCAACATACGAATTCGTCTAGATCCTCGCGATGGTCATGGCATGCTAACGAAAGGAAGTAAAACACGCGAAATTTTCATTAGTCGACGTTGTTTCTCCGATCTGCATCGCTACATGGTACAGACCCGGGGTGAGCGGGGCTCTATAAGCCAAGCAAAATACAAACCACTGTTCCTTAATCAATTTGGCAGGCCTTTCTCCAATGATGGAAAGGGCATCGAACGCATCGTCCGCAATATCGGTAAGAAAGTCGGCATCAATGTTCATCCCCACATGCTGCGACACACCTATGCGACTCATACTCTCGGAACCCTTCAGCGTTATCGTGGCGACGTAGAACCGCTGGTGTTCCTGCAACGGCAACTCGGTCATACCTCGATCCAAACAACAATGGTGTATCTACATCTGGTCAACGAATTGGCCGATCGCGCGGTCTTGGCCTACACCGATGAGCTGAACGACAGTTTGGAGACGATCTAATGAGTAAGCGCAAGATATACGTCCGAACAGATATCAGCGTTCCGCAGATCGAACACACTTTTGATCAGCGAGGAAGTGTCGTCGTGCTTTCCGAGGCTGTTCCTCCAGCAAGAACTTTGGTTACTTTTGGACGGAATACTACTTCCTGCCGAAGATTCGATTTTGCTCCTTGGTACGGGGTAAATATTGATTCAATCACCTACGCCTGCCAGACGCAGGTGGAGCGTTTCTTGGCCCGACAGGATGCTGCGATTGAGGTCAGTACGGTGGTTCATTACTGTAATGGTGGATTATGCCGCTTCCTCGACTTCCTTGTACTGCGTGCGGCAGCGCTCGGATGTGAACTTACCCTAATCGACATAGACCGCAATATGATTGATGATTTTCTCGGTCACCTCGCTATGATACCGGGGAGCAGCACTACACAGAGGAAATACTACAATTCCACAAAATCCATACTTCTGGCGCTCGGTCGCCGTGATCTAGTTACCTTGGTCGACGCTGGTGACGCGGCCACGTTCCCAAGCAATCCATTTCCGAACAGTAACCGAAAAGGTAAAGGCGAGACCCCGCTGCCGAAGACCCAGCGCCAGGCGTTCGCGGCCGCGGTCAAACGGGCGGTCATGCCAATATGGAACGATGATGCGCCTCTGACCAGCGAACTGTTAGCTTATGCCTTGCTAATCGTAGCGTTGCACACGGGGTGTAACACCACCCCACTGCTGGAGATGGCGCGCGATTGTTTGCGCCCCCACCCCAAGGACAATACTTCCTTCCTGACCCTGTGGAAACGGCGCGGGCACAAGACCAGTAGAGCAATCCTGAGTAGCGAAAACACAAACGAGCGCCTTTTAGAAGCTACGCCGACCGTCAAGACCAATGTCGAACGTCTGATCAAACAAGTAATCGCCCGTACCGATCAGCTAAGTGCTGAGACTACTGACGATCTTCAGAAACGCGTCTGGCTATATCGGTCACGCGGTCAAGGTTGGGGGCAAGTTACCGTCCTGGCCGATATGACATTGGTAACTGCTATTCATAAACTTGTGACTGACTACAAACTCACAGACAGCGACGGGCAGCCAATGCGAATAAACGTTTCACGTCTTCGCAAGACCTTCGCTAACCGCATCTTTGAATTGACGAACGGTGACCTGGCTAGTACCGCAATTGCACTCGGCAACACACCCGAGGTGGCGGGACGAAACTATCTGCTGCCCAACGAGGATGCCAAGCCCAATTGGCGATTCATGGGTGAAGTATTAGTCGAGGAATTGCTGACTCACACAATCGGCGCGACCTATAAAACGCCTTTGGGTCACTGTCGCGATCCAGCATATGGCCAATACGCTCCCATGCGAGCCGGCGCTACTTGCATTAGTTTCCTAAATTGCCTTCGCTGTCGACATTACGCGGTAACGGGAAACGACCTGTACAAGCTATTCAGTTTCTACTTCCGCGTGTTCGCCGAGCGCATGCGTATGGATAAGCGACGCTGGAGACGAGAGTTTGCTCACATCCCGCGATTGATTGACGACTACATCGTGGCTGAGGGGCTGAGACGTGGAGTTTTTGAACGCGCTGCAGTCGAATCCGCACGCGAACGAGCTCGCATCGAGCCACATCCGTTTTGGTCATCCGATGTCGTGTCTCACTTAGAGGTCTTCGCATGAGCGCTAATGCCGAACTCTCACCATTTTGGGCGTGCGTCGAATCGCAGCCTGCTGATGTACGTGAACTACAAGAAAACCAACGCGATGCACTTATTGTGAACGCCATTCAGGTCGAGGGTAGCTGGGTCATTATCAGTCTCTACGGCGACCATTGGTGGAAGCTAGACGGTTTCCCAAACAACGTCACTGACAGTCAGAGACGCCTGGACTTCCAGCGAATTCCAACTGCATTTAGAGCAGTGATGAAAGCAGTAATGTACCGTTACTGGCGCCGTGGCCGACAGGGCCAACAACGGCCGAAAGGGGGGACGCTACTCGGTTTATTCAGGACTATGAAAATTTTCATCAAATATTTAGACGCAATTGGATTAGACCGCCTAGCGCAAATAACCCCAATCGTCTGTGCAAATTACGCAGCTGAGTGTCGCGAATACCGCCAACCTGTCCCACGCAAAGATAAACCTCTGTCACAAACAGCACTCTCCAAACGTTTCCAGGCCATCGAAGCACTATACGAGTTGAGTCAATATACTCACGACCCAATGCCACTGCATCCATGGCATGGGAATTCTTCTTGGGCAATGGCCGGGATGAACACCAGAGGTATGCTCAATAAGCAAGGTGCTAAGACGCCACTCATGCCAGATTCAGTGTTCTGTACCATTTTCGAAAAAGCCTACGAGCAAGTTCAGCGTGGCAAGTACCTGCTAGACTTGCGCGATGCAGTCGCAGCTGTCGACCAAGAGCGAATAGCGACGACGCCTTGGAATATCCGTAAAGCCAAAAATTGGCGCCTCGCCATCCTTGGGTGGGAGGGCGGATTGTCAACGCTCTGGGAAACACTTCGAAATTTGCGTACCGCCTGCTATATCGTACTAGCTAGCACCTCCGGGTGCCGCAACCACGAGTTAGCCAACGTGCAGTTAGGCGCGCACCATCGCACAGAGGACGATGATGGCACCATCTACCATTGGATGCGATCCAGGTCGGAAAAGACTGAAACCGGGATACACGACTGGATGATCCCTGAAGCAGGTGTTCGGGCACTGCGCCTAATGGAGCGCTGGGCCGAACCTTATCAAGCCATGATTTCTAACGAGATCACCGAGCGACGCAAAGTTGACCCACACGACCCGGAAATCACTCGTGCTCAGAAACATCGCCATGCGTTATTCCTTGGATTAACTGCCAAAAAGTACAACCTAGTTCGTACTCTCTCGAACTCGTCGTGGGATAACGCCCTTAAGGAGTTTGCCAATAACGCAACACTCGACTGGTCACTTTCCAGCCACCAATTCCGCCGCAAATTCGCCAATTACGTAGCTCACAGCCAATTCGGCGATCTACGATATTTACGTGAGCATTTTGCACACTGGAGCATGGATATGTCGCTTGGCTATGCGATGGATGACAACTGGGGTACTCACTTTGATCTCGAACTGTATGAGGATATAAAGGCTGAGCTTGATGACATAAAACTTGCAACTGTAGACACCTGGCTTCGCGACGATCAACTCGCTGGGGCGTTCGGTAGTTCGATCAAACGATGGCAGCGTGATCCAAATAACCTAGCTGTTTTTAAGGACCACAGGGCAATGGTCATTTCAATTGCGGAAAGCACTGCTATCCGCAGCAACGGGCATGCCTGGTGCACTGCCGACAATGATGGCTGCGTAGGCAACACCTTGGAGCGAACTCGCTGCGGTGACTGCAACAATGCCGTGATTGGACGAGGCCATCTTGGCATCTACCGCCAGCTCTACAACAACTTAAAGGAGTTATTAGCGTGTAAGGATATTGGCGAAAGTGGTCGCCTGCGCGTTCTGCGAGACATGGAACGCTGTCGTGATGTATTTAATCAACTTGGATATGACCCAGAGGGCGATGCAGCATGAACATCAGCCGAAAGCCCGCCGACGCTCGAGAAAAAGAGCTAATCCTTGCGCTCCGCCGCATTGAACGTGGCAGGACAAAAACTGATGAGAAGAAGATTAGCATCGCAGCAGTAGCACGTGAGGCTGGTGTTTCTGCGGCACTAATTCATAACCATTATCCGAAAATCGCCGAGGCCATTCGAGAGATTCAAGGACGATCTAGCCGCGCTCAACGCGATGAAAAACACCAAGACCTCAGGGTTGAGCGGGAGAAAAACCGTGCTTTGCGTTTGGAAATCGAGGAGCTACGTGCCAAGGTCGCCAGCCTTGCGTCTCTCAACGAAGTATTGATAAAAGAAAATCGGGTTTTAAAAGCTAAGCAGAACGATCCGAGAGTCGTCAGTTTCTCCTCATGAGATGGGAAGACTCAGCGGCAAAAAGCACAATTCAGTAGCTCTCCAGCCTGTCTCTATAATCGGTCTATAATCGCTCTGTAATTGCCTATAAACCCATAATCGTAAGCGACCGCCAACATACCTTTGACGCCCGAATCGTTAGACTGCGCGGATCAGAAAGGCGCGATCAACACACATTTTCAAGGGCCAAACCCTTAAGACTTACCCGAATCCATCATCTCGACCAGCATCGGGAGTATTTCGGCCGCAGCCCCAATCAGCATGAACTCCTTCTGCTCACCCATTCCAACGTCAGCCTTGTTTACATGAATGACGGAAGCTCCAGATGCCAATGCAAGGTCGGGAATACCTGCGGCAGGCATGACAATGCCCGAGGTGCCCACTGAGATCAGAATGTCGCAATCCTTCACTAGATTGACCGCGGCCTTCCAAGCTTGGGGCGGCAAATCCTCTCCGTACCAGACCACAGCTGGACGCATTTTGCCATTACAACGCTGACACCGAGGAGGCTCGATCAGAGCGCCATTGTCCGGCACATCTGATTGATCTGGTGCAACCGCCGCAGGCCGATGGCAGGCAAAACACTTTGGCAACGCCAAACTGCCATGTAAATGCACCACATTTGACGATCCGGCTCGCTCATGAAGATCATCAATATTCTGTGTAATAACAGAGACTTGGCGGTGTGAGTTAGCCATGCGAGCTACCGCAAGATGACCCGCATTGGGCTCTGCTTGCGCGACTCGGAGCCGCCGCCATAGATACCATCCCCATATCAGTGCTGGGTTATCTCGAAAGGCCTTGGCCGTCTCTAAGTCCCTCGGATCGTATCCTGTCCAGATTCCAGTAAGTTTTTCGCGGTACGTGGGGATACCGCTATCGGCGGAAATACCGGCACCAGTGAAGAAGACCACGTTCTTGGCCTTCTGTAGTACGTCTACAGCTTGCTCTATGACCGTCATGGTACAAATCCTCTCCTACTGATCTGTTTTGCGCTTCAGGGAGCTGTCGTGAGCATTATTGAGCACATGGCGGTTCCTAAACGTCTAGTTCATAACCTAGCTTATGTCCTTAGGGCAATAGCTGTACTTCCACACAGACTGAGTAAGGCAAGATGAGGCGGTAGGAGACGTCGAGCCCCGTCGGAGACACATATGAATTGCTTCTACAGACTAGATTACCGTTAGTGTCAAAAGTGGTTTAGACACTAACGGGGGGTGCCATTTTGGCGGGGGGACACTTTCGGGAGAAATTTCGGTGCAGAAGAATATACGCATTCTTTTCCTTGATTTTGATGGCGTCCTACACCCTGACGCCGTGTACATGCGGCGCCAAGGGCCGACACTAAATACCGAAGGTACACTTTTCATGTGGGCGCCAATTCTTGCTGATTTACTTAACGAGTTCCCTATGGTTGCGTTGGTTTTGAGCACCAGTTGGGTTCGCCATCTTGGCTATAAGCGAGCGCTTGGATATTTGCCTCCGGAACTGCAAGATCGGGTCATTGGTGCAACTTGGCACAGCTCTATGGCTAAAAATTGGATAGATGAGAACCTTTGGGATGGGAAGGCACGATACGACCAAATCTGCCGTTATGCTGCCCGCTCGCAACTTCAGCACTGGACGGCTCTTGATGATGATGCAGAAGGATGGTCAGAGGGCTCAGCACAACATCTAATTGCCTGTGCACCCGACATTGGACTCAGCTCCGCCAAGACCCAGACAGAGCTGCGGAAACGTCTGGGGGAAATATGCTCACTCCGAAGTTAGATTCGCGAACCGACTCTGCGGCTTTCCTCATCGTCCCTGGCAACGGGGATCGAATGAGAACATCAACGGGCTGTTGAGGCAGTACTTCCCGAAAGGGACTGACCTTGCGGATCACTCGCAAGCGACGCTAAATGAAGTGGCAAGGCAGCTAAATAGCCATCCTCGGAAAACACTAAACTACGAAACGCCCGCTGAACGATTCAGCCAATCTGTTGCGTCGACCGGTTGAATCCACAGTCGGCTGCCGTCTTTCGCGACAGGCAAAAAACGGCTAAAAGCAGACGCTCGTCCCACAAGCACCTAACCAGGAGTTAGCATGCCACTTGATACAAGCAGCTACGTTTATTTCTTTCAAGGCGCATGTGCTGAGTCCCATATCGCAGCACTGTTTCAGTTCGCTGGGTTTGAAGTAACGAAAATAACACCAGATTCAGGAATTGATCTCGTGGTTACCAATATAGCTCGGTCACGCTTCGCAAACGAGACGCCGAAATCTATAAATGTTCAAGTCAAAAGTACGATAATGAAAGATGAGTTCGCCAACTTTTGGATTGCCGAGGATGAGCTGGATTTCTTGAGTCAAGGCGAAAACCGTTACACCGTTTTCGCCTATTTTTATGATTTAGAGAAGACGCTCGATTTGGACGATTTTCGCGCTTACACAAATCAGATGGACGAATCGGTTGACACTGAGTCGCCAGAATTGCAGTCGATTGATCGCAAGGACGGCGGGGCCAGCAAGAAACATAAAAATCATATCTTGGAGTTCACAAAATACTCGTTAGATTTGTTCTGGCTTAATTCCAAACAGATCCAGCGATCAAGAGACGAGGGCTTATGGGAGTACTCTGTTGAATTTCAAAAGTGGGGACTTAATGTCTCAACTCAGGATGGGTTCTTGTCAATTTACAATAAAAAAAACGATAGTTTTGCCTGTCCAGTTTCGGCGCTACAAGAGGTTCGTTACATGATGATCTCAAGCCAGTCCCAAGCGAGTTTTGACGAAGGAAAATTTTCATTTCTACACGTATAGGATGAACAAAAATAATTGGCAGCCGGTGTCCTCGAAAGGTCGTGAAGCTAGATGACCGACGTCCAACTTTTAAAAAAAGACATTATGTTTTTCCGATCGATCCGTGAACGCATTTGCTCGGCGCTTATAATGAGGCTCAGTGTGCTGCCAGGAGCTTCTTCCAACGGCAAACGATGCGGGTGAGCCCGAGAATGTTGTTGATCTCGAGCGACGTGCGCAAGATTTGGCACGCGCGGCAGAGGCGGCGGACGCCGGCGACTGGCAGGTCGTTCCGGAACTAGAAACTCGACGTCAAGAAATCGACGAAGAATTAAGAGAAGCGCGGCGGAGATGGATTGCCGAACGTGAGGCACAAGAACTCGAAAGAGTTATCGGCCGACCGAAATTTTGACGGTCAAACCTAAAACCATCATAGGCTGACTCCTCGGATGTATGCCTGTGCGGATTAGCTGGCGTTTTTGGTCTGAGGGTTTTAAAGGGTTTCAGGGGGTAATCAGCCCCCTAAATCCCCCTGAAAAACGCTGGATTGGTACAAAAAGTGGTACGACAAGAGTGATGCGGGTGCAGCACAGTAGACTGAGGCGCCCAGCCTGAATAACCTGCACCACCAATCTACTGCGACGGTGTAGGAAATGGCTTTTCCGGAAAATATCTTTGTACCCATTGGCGTTGTCTCAGCAGCCTTGATCGCAGGAGCTATTGCCTATGCTGGATTCATTTCAACAAAGGAATCAAAAGTTTCAGAGTTTAGACAAAATTGGATCAATAGCCTCAGAGATGAAATTTCAAAATATATTTCTTGCATAGACTCATTAATCGAACACATAACAAAAGACAACGCAGGGATGATGTATGCTCCGACAAAGTTCATGGAGAAAAAACTGGATCACAGTGAGCTTTATACCGAGATGCTCCAAGCTAGGATAAGCATCCTCCTTAGAATTAATAACAAGGAAAAAAAGCCAGAAGATTTTGAAAGAAACGAAAAATTCCTTACTCTCATCGAGAATATATATATCAAGTTTGAAAGCAGGAAATTTGCCGACGTTTATGAGGATATTAAGCTCTTGACTTCTGCCTCGAGAGATCTGCTTAAGCACGAGTGGAATCGCGCTCGCGATGGAGAGAAAAAATTTCAAGAAGCCAAAGCAGTCTCCGAATGGACAATGGGAGCAGCGGGGGCATTTTTAATGGCACTTTTTATGACCATTGGGTACGAAGCCCTTACTACCGCGCTTGCCAGTTCGTCAGCAAGCCCTGAAACTAAAGCAGTCACGACGCTAAAGGCCCCCTAGTTACAGCTCATTGCTGTACATCACAGGTACTCAGCGTTCATTACGGCTGGCATGGATTGATGTGGCCCGGCGACACCAGCACAATGACAGCATTGAGTTCCACAAGGAGACGGATTGATGTTCAACCTTTTGGTCAAATCATCCCCATGGTCTGCGAATCGCGACATTTTCTGGGCGAGTCGTGTGTTCGAATACACGGAACCTCAAATTCAACAACTATTTACCAGCAATCAGTCAGTCGATTTCGACAAGCTGCTACGACTACCTACATTGTTCGCAGAAGAAACCGATCGTACTGAGCTACAAATGGCAAGGGTGGGGCGAATAGTAGAGGTGCGAAAAATCGGAGGCGATGAAATATCCCTTGAGTATTTCTTCGATCCTGCAATTCCCCCCATCCCCCAAGCAGAGCTTATTCGGCTGGCGCCATCACTTGGCGTTCAAGCAACACGTTACGGTCCACCGTCATTTTCTAGAACCCACTGGGCCGTAAAAGACATCGACCTATTCCACCTGCTGCTTACTCAACGTAACCAACAGACGCGCACACCCAGCGTTTTCAACTTGGAGCAGTCGCAAACCGTTGATAACGACCTGCTCTCTGCAATGATGCCTTTCGCGGGTTTCGATGGCACCTGGAACACAATTCAACGTGTCGCTATAGCGAATGGGATGCGATCTGGTAGAGCAGATAATTTCTGGGAGCACCATGCAATTATTCAAGACATTGTGTCACTCATTGATCGATCTGCCATCGTCATTTGTGATTGCTCATCAAGAAACGCCAATGTTTTTTACGAGATGGGAATTGCACACAGCTTCGGAAAAGAAGTAATTCTAATTACCCAAAATCCTGCTGACATTCCCTTCGATATCGCTCATCACCGGTATATACGATATCTGAATAATGGAGAAGGCCATCTACAGCTAGAAAGGGAGCTTTCTGCTCGTGTAGCCACCTTGCAGGCTCAACGTGCTAACTCACGCACATAAGCTTGACAGCTTGAAAATGGGCACCAAGGTTCGGCGTTTATTGCCTCTTCCGTTGACGCTTGCTTCAAACGGTGCCTATCGGAGCCAGACCGCGAAAAGTCCCCACACATTTTCGGGCCATCTCCGGCGTCCTGCCGAACGATCACACCTTCTCTTACTGCTCCGTTTCTTCCTATCGACGGAGGAATGCCATGCCGCACTCTGACCTGCTTCCTTCCCTGCTCTACAAGATCAATGAACACCAGCTTGCCCTCGAGGCCGCCATCCTGGAATTATCAAATTAAGTTGAGCAGCGCGGCTCTGCCGAGATGGCCGACAACATCAGGGGTGCCCTGGTCGCAATCGACCGCAACGAGGAGTTAATCAAGATGACACTCGCAGTGATGATGACGCCTGAGTGACCGCTATCAACAAAAGCTGCCGTTCCCGGCGGGCAGCTCTCGGCCAGAAGCGGACATTTGCAATCAGCGCCAACATGCCAATGCGCTCGGCTTGAAAATAAACGCATCGAAAGCGCTGCCTGACATTATATTGATTGACTTAGGCTCTGACGCAGGTGGCGGCGACATGTATGTCATGTTTATCGAAGTCGTCGCCACAGATGGTCCGATTAACCGTGAGCGGAAACTTGCCTTGACTAGTCTCGCTTTAGAAGCCAACTTTATTGAGCACCACTTATCATTCATGACAGCTTTCATGGATCGTGCAAACGCTCCATTCAGGAAGAGTATCACTGAGCTCGCTTGGGGCTCATATGCTTGGTGTATGTCAAAACTAAAACACATTATAGAATTACGTGAAGGTGAGCCACGCAAGCTGTTTGATGTCGAGTTTGCGAAAAATAAAATTTGAAAGCGTAACGCAATAGGCGATCAAGCGAATACGACGCGGAATATTGTCAATAGCCAATATGCTACGATGACTTAATAGGATTATGGGATTTCGATTCCGCCTCCCATTCCAAGTTTAGATAATCAAGGCCTTCCGCTTTTATAGGAAAGAGGGTTATGCTTTCAATTGCGCGACTGTTGTCGTTATGTCATCCACTGATTCCAGTCAGATCTCAATAAAGGTCCTGAGCAGTAATGGCCAGCCACACCCCGATCTAGAGCTGCAACAAATTTTCGCATCTGTTCGAGACGATTTTTCAAATCCGCAAAGCTGAAGCCTTGCGGAATTTCTCCCTCATGTGCAATGCCGGTACGCAAATCATTCAGAGACTTCAGCAATAATTCACTATTTATATTTCCTGCGCGTCCAATAACCTGCCATATCTTCTCCACACCCAATCTCTTGAATAGCTGAGGAATATTCTTTGGTGAGGGATATTTCTTTTTATCTAAAAAATCTGAGGAATCAGCAGTGATAAATCCTCCCTCACCTGAAGCCCATAATTTAATTTTCCGCGCTGCCAGAGCAACTTTTTTTGAAATTGCGCCCTCATCCTCGTCCAAGCTATACCTCCGGTAGTCAGCTCCAAGATTTTCTGTTTTATGCAATAAATACCCAAGCATCATATCCGGCCATTTATCAATATGAACCTCAGACTGATTGAATGTATTAATAACATCTTCAACGAACGTCTTGATGTATACCTCAAGCTGAGAGTATGCAAACACATAATATGCGCCTAAAAGCCTAGAGCTAGCCCCTTTTTTATGGGCGAATTTGTACAGCAGAGATAATTCTGCGACAGCGAGCTTCAATTGTTCTTCGAACTCTTTGCGAGCCTTGCTCCGGTGATAGCTCATACAACATTCTTAAATAAAGCAGATATTTTGTGTATCCTTCCTTGCAATGACGCTTTGTCACTTGTAGCCAATGTCACACTTTTGATGAACTCGTCATCTTCCTGGAGATCCTTGTACTCGTCTTGAACCTCACTAACTTTACTCAACAAGGTTTTGTATTTAGCTTGAGGCAGCTTGGACGACGCAACCATCTGAGCATCAAAAACAGCTGCGTTGAAGCGCGGCTTGCCATTCTTCGAAAATGAGAAGCAATACTTTCCAAATAGCGTGGTAGCCCTGTTATAAGCCACTTGTATACTTTCCTTCAAACTAGAAAGCTCAGCATCTGTAGGATTTCTATTCTCCTCTGCATAATTAGAAATAAAAGTAGCCAAAGGCTTTTCGTAATGACCAACCCCTTTACTTAGAGCCCAGTAACGAATTACAAATTCTTCAGCTTTCATCCGCTTATCTGCGCCACTTCCTAGGTGAGATTCCAACTTCAAATCTTTTACAACCTCGGCGGCAAGTTTCAAAAGCTTTCCGTAAAATAATCCATGCCTCAACTCTTGCCTGGTAAGCGCCACAGCCCCAGAATTGAGTCGTTCGAATACGTCAAATTTAACTTGAGGATGAGTATCTTTTAGGATAATCGTACAGCGCATCACTCTGTTTACGATATGTCGCTGAAATCGTTTATCTAATTGTGAAAATTTTAGCCCTGCCAATTCAGGATAACTAGTTAACCCGGAGAGAGCAAAATCGTCGTCTAAGAATCGTTTCAGGCTATTCAGCCTCTGATTGCCATCGATCACTGAAAATGTTTCGTCTTTCTCTTGATTCATGTAAATAACAGGTAGGGGGCACTGAATTATCAATGATTCGACTAGCCTGGATGCCTGGCGATCGCTCCAAACATAGCGTCGCTGAAACTCTGGAATTTTCACCTCCTCCTTATCCATCATTGAGACTAGGGTTGATACTGAAAAGTCATATTGATCAGTTCTTAAGACTCTTTTCTCAGGAGGAATAGAGAGAATTGCATCTTCAACATCCTCGACCTCCGATGGGAACAAAGCATCAGCTAAAGACTCTTGATCTTGAGCAAGGATTTTTTTTGCCATTTGTGGTGTCAACTCTCTAACAGGGGGGGAGAATCTAAAATGAGTAAATGTAGAAGAGAGCATACATCTAGAACCCGAGGTATTCTACTTTGGCAGTGCACATCCAGTTCCACGGGTCAACACGATACGGTTTCGCACCGCCGGTAATATTCTATCGAAAGCAGTCAGGCTTAAAGTTCCTCTTCTGGCCGACAGCTGCCCGCCACGATAGGCATCAGATGGCCAGAAGAATGCATCTGCAGTCAGCATCACGCTTCAACTGGCGGAGACATTGCGAGCATAATGAATCATGCCCGCTAAGACCAAAGTGTGAGTAACATCATGACCGAAGCCCAGCGCTGGACAGTGAAATGCCAAGATCCTGCGGATGGAAGTGGCGACGTCATCATTGACTTGCCGCCGGACCTACTCGCCAGTTTAGGACTGAGCATCGGCGACGTACTGACTATTGAAGTGATCGGCGGCGCGATTGTTCTGACGCCAAAGTCGAGCGACTCAGCTACACCCTGAATCGCGCCGGCGCACTTTACCTAATCTTCAAACGGGCAAATGCGAACGGCACATCTGAGCGGCGGTGTTTGGCCGATTACCGCCGGTGACGTCAGGGCGCGGGCCTTCCAGTGAGGTAGTTCGGGTTAGCCACCAAATAAAAGCCTTTCAACGACTAGCCCGTTAGCCTCGTGAAAATCCATCTACATCGACTCGATCGAAACCACTTCCACAAATCGGAATTTTTTCCTTGCCACCCTGGTCGCTTCTTGCTCAGCTAGGAGGGTGCTCAACGTATCGACCTCATGGATCATCTCGTGCGTCTTGCCTTCAAATTCATTGCCCACCCGAAGCGTGACTTTCAGCCTGGGCGTGAATGCTTTCGCGATCTTCTTTTTCTCTGCCACCTTCGCCGACTGCGTGATCACGATATCCGTGCGAGGCTTTTGCACCGGAGGCGTATTGTCCTGCGCAACCGGATCGTCAGCACCGAACAACGCCCGGCGCATCTCTTCTTCAGTTAGTTCTGGGTTCATGCCGATTCTCGGAGGGATGTTATGAGTAGCTAGTACGATTCTATCAGCATGACGAATTCCTCCAGTAGCAAGTCTCCTCTTGATCAGCTGTAACACCTGGCGACCGTGGCTGGAGGATTTAGGTTCGCTGTGTATCGATGCCGCCACTTGAGACCGAACCAAAGCTGACTGAGGCGACAGGCGACAGGCGGCAATCGGCAATCGGCAATCGGCCAAAAGCAGACTGTCGCGCTTAGTCTGCACTCGGCAAAAATGTGGGCCTTACGGCATTTCGCATGCGGCATTTTACAGCTCACTTCAGAAGTGCATTTCATCGCAACGTTAAGCCGTAGCAAATCGGTTAACCACCGAGCTAGCGTGGGACAATGCTAGCTTTCCAATCAAAGAATGACCATCGTTTATCATCATTTGAAATCTCGATGGGATTTGTACGCAAATCCCTTTTCTATGAAATCGAGGGTATACCACGTCGTGATCGAACCATGATTGGTCTTCAATTCAAACGCATGAGTTAGCCGATTGATCATGCCGGGGAATTTCACCAGGATCACTCGATTTTCTTTAACCATCAGCTCCTGATACCTGTCTGCAAATAAGCGAGGTGTTTTCTCCTCCTCGTCTCTGGTAGGCCACCATTTAGCAAGTTCCAGACGCTTCCTCCGAAACCAATCAAGGCGGCGTGGCAACCACCAGACTGGGCGGGGGATTTCATAGACAGCTAAGCTTTGTATCACTGCTGCCACCGACCCTGGATTAAAGAAAACCAGCTTAACTAAAACTGCGTCCTCTAATTGCTCGGCACTGATTACATGAAAATCGTTCGTGTTACTCCAGTGAGTGGACCGGGTCAACCGATACATCGCTATCTGAGTCCCTCGATTACGTATGCCAAGTACAACGCCACCAAAGCCATTACCGCATTCACATAGGTCATGATCCCTCCGTTGCCCACCATCTCCATCGACTTGCTCTCCTGCTCCACTAACTGAATGACGCAGCTTACTAGGCTATGCTTTAGCCAGCTCAATCTTGCTCCCTGAACTTTGCAAAAGTCATCTAGCGGTTAGAAACGGAGATGCAGCCCCGGGGCTGTTTCCACCCCAACGCAGACGGTGGCGATAGTCAAAAAGCCATACGGATGTTAGGTGCAACAAGTAAGGTGGGGACGGCTCTTTCTGCACCTTTCATAATGCAGCAATACAGCATGTGCTCCCGCGAGTCTGAGCGCGCCCTCTCCTGAGACGGGCACAACTAGATCGGCTTGGTCATTTTGGCTTCTGGCTACTCCATCCTAAGCTCGGATAACTTCTTGAGATAGGCCTCAAGCTGTGCGAGGGCTGGATCGCCAATACCACCATAGGTGAGCTGGGAGAATTCTTCGTTCTTCCAGAGGCCGCCTGCTGTTACGTTCGCCGAACCGGTCATGGCAATGAAGGAGTCTCGGGTGCGACCGTAGTAAAGCTTCGTATGGAGATAAGGCTTTTTCACGTTCGCATGGGCAACGTTCGGTCTTTCAGTAAGCGCAGCAACACAAGAAGCCTGGGTGTGTTCAGCGTTGGTGTAAATAGAAACCTTCGCATTCCGTGCCAGGGCTTCGTCGATCAAGGGAAGTATTTCGCTCAGGCCACACATTTTCATCCATCCCGAGCAAAGAACAATGTCGTCATACCCTTTCAGGATGTCCTTAACTACCGACAAGTGCGACTTGCGTTTGCTGACGTTGGTGATGAACAAGGCCCAGCCCCTTTGAAAAAAAAGAATTTTACATAGCGTGACTGCCTTTTTGCCATGTCACTACCTTTTCCGGCCACTCCTTCAGCACGTGGCGAAGGGCTGGTCCTTTGAGCACGCGCTCCATGGTGGCCACCCTGCGATGAAGTTTTCGCTTAGAACTCGCGGCATATCCCCTTCGTCAGCAACCAGCATCACATCTAGGCGATCTGGCCCGTTCTAAACCACAGCCATGCATCACTCCGATTAGGGCCTGGTGTATCCTCAGCGAGTGATCAACCGCAAACCGGAGAGCTACGAATGCCCAAGATCAGATGCGACCACTGCGGGCAGACCGAATGTATCGTTGTCTCGCACCGAAAACTTCGAGAGTTCATTTCATCAGCGGCAACTGTCAACGCGATTCATCCCAGCGTTCTAGTCGCGATCATCAAGGCGCTAACCTCTCTCGCTACAGAGGGATTCCGGTATTTCACCCGGCAGCATCTCTATTGCCAGAGTTGCGGGAGGCTCAGTGACCTCTGATTCGGGTCCCGTATTCCTTTCAGCGGCTGCCGATCCCACGCCACATCCAGACTGCGCACTGGGCCACGCTCATGGCGTAGAGCGTCTGTGCTGCGGTGGTCGGAAGGCCCGGTAGGTTCAAACCACAACCAACCAACCGACATACATCTCTTAAGCCGTGTCCTGAGGTCGACTGACCGCTCTGGGTCGTTTTCAGCCGGTCACCCCATAGCTGTCCTTCAACATTGACAGGCATCGACCAAATTTCGCCCCCCAGCCGTATCGTGAGGGACTAGCATATTGGACGAATCGACTGGAAAACTGCCAGAGCTGTTTGGTCCTTGCACGATAACCCGCTGAGTTCTCAACATATTGCCCGTAGCCTGCTACCCGGACCGGAATTTGTGACAGTAACGCGCAGCTACATTTTAAGCTGGGGTCGTAAGATGTTTAAAATTGCTTTTTGCCAAGAATCTCTGATAGACCTGCTCCAGCGCTTTATGCGTCGTCACTATACGGATCTTATCTTTTAGAAACGCGCCTGGCTAATCCTCCTTCGCGACTCAATCGCCGCGCCAGCTTGATGGCATACCGTGTGTCAGCGTCATTCAGGATCGTTCTGATAATCGGCTCATCGGCTAAGGTCCAGCACATAAAAGATCGTTCGTAGTGCACTGCGTATACCTTGTTTACTACCCTCATTTTATTGAACAAAACGCAATATGCATTGCAGTCACCCAGCATTAACGCTGTAATCGCCGAGGCGCAGATGGACGTTATAAGGTCAGCATCTCTACTGTGCGACTGCAATTCGTAATTTTGCTGGCTGAAGTCAAGTGCGTAGGATTGTACTTCACTGGACGGAAAAACGATTTCAAGTCGCCAAAGGACTTCATGGAGACGCATTCGTGTACGCCAAGCGAAATCAAGGCCCAGCAGAAGTCTGGGCAGCATCTCCAAGAACGCATTTACCTTTTTTCGTATTTGCCGGTCGCTATATTCAAATTGATTGTAATCGCGCAGGGCCGGAACTCCTGCATCGGGGCGCCATTCTAATTCATGCGAAGAGTCGACGGCACTAACAAATGGGTACTTTCCTAAATCACTGATCTTACCGTCACGAATCTCTATCCACTCGCCGTGCGAAAGCCTGCTGAGTTTTGAACGCGGAGAGAGTTTTGATAAGTCTCGAGCAAATCGAGATTCGGTTACGGGAAATGCGCGACTATTGAGCCAACAATCCGCGATGTACCTGTAACCACACGATGCAGGAACGACTACGTCAGCATCGCAAAGGGCGGCATGCCTAAGCAGCTTCCCATACTTCTCGATAGGAAAGCAACTACCGAGAGCGTCGAGACAAAGAGGCTCTTCGACCAGCGGTTGATACTTCGCGAAGAGAAGGTTTAGATCCCTAGTAATTTGCCTAACATCCGAAACTATTTTATCGTTGACAACGCTGTCAATCATATTCCAAAAGGTCGCCCCGGGTGCGACAAATAGCGCTCCATACTCTGGGAAGTCGGCCTTAGACTCTGTAGGGAAAATCTTAAGTTCGCCGATGGAGACACACTGACCTGAGGTAACGGGTAATCGGTTGGCGAAGCCAAGTATTCTCAAGCAAGATGCAATCAGCGCATCCCCAGCCGGATAAAGCACGGGAACGTCACGCCGAAGCATTGAAAGGCTCTTGACGCAAAAATGGTCCATGTGCCGGTGGCTCAGTAGAATCAATCCGAGTTGTGTATTTATCTCTTCCACGTTGATCGAGATAGGTGGCTGCAACGCTACAGCCGAGCACTCGAAGCTCTCAGTTAGTACGGGATCTGCCAAGCACGTGGTGCGCTCGACAGTAACCATCGTGCTGGCGTGGCCAAGTTTTCCGACTCTCACAACAGTCCCCTTGGCATGTTTTAGTTGCAGGTCAAGTAACGAAGGCGGTGTAAAATCTGAAGCATGTGGGTCACTGACTCTGCCTCGAACCCGCATTCAAGTAAGTCCCTTTCGGTGAACGATCCCATTCGCAGCTCTATCCAGTTGAAAACTCCAAACTCCTCCGGACCGAGTCGCAAGATTGCGTTCGCCGCACTAGTGTCTAAATTTAACTCGTTACCGATTAATTGTGCGCTCGCATCAACAGACTTGCGATAGTGGGGCAACAGGACATCGTCCACTGATATACTACTCACTATGGAAGGGAGCTCGCTCAGAAGTTTTCCTAACTTTTGTCGCGCTGTTTCTCTATCAGCTAGCATGACCTGTCGGACACCAATTGCCATTTCACGCCAACGTGAATCCGTCAACAAGCGGCGTCTCAACTCACCAAGTACTACATCTGCCCATGGGAAGTTTATTGCAATGAACATCAGTGCCATCGACTCAACAGGAGCTTCTACCGTATGCCACCACCCGTTGGGAACAACCAAGCAGTCGCCGGGACGTAGCAGGTATTTGATACCTGAGCCCTCAGGCAAAGCTGCATCGTTCCCGTAGTCGATGAGCTCGTCAGGCCATCGACTCATAGTCACGGAATATCTGTTAGTTGGGTTTTTGTGTGATGTGTTCGGCCATAACCGCCAGATGCGCTCACCTCGAATTTGGACCACGATGCTAACTGCATGATCAAAATGCAATGCTGTGTTAGTTCCACCAGGGCTGGCATGAAACGCCGAAACAAATCGAATTCGTTCATCAACGCTGAGGTCGATTCGTAATTGCTCAATCCAGTCTCCAAGCTCCTCAAAGACTTCCTCCGGCCTAGACAAGAAAACTGGATGTCCAGCCCGATAGCACTTCAGCGCCAAAGCAGAACTGGAAACTTCGCCGAGCGCCTCATCTCCTGCTTTACGAGGCATTACAAGTGCGGGTCTGGGCCACATCTTGCTCAGCGCATCGAACTCCATACAAATTTTGAAACCTAAGAGCTCATTAGGATCGCGCCCATGCCCATCTATGTACAGCGGGCAATGGGGCCAGAAGTCCTGAATAAACGCGTCCATCGACAGAGGTGAAATCAGACGTTGCAGGTTGCGTGGATTCGTATTCACTACCACCTCACGAACAAAGCTCAAGTATCCTGATGGCTACCAGTTGCTCGATAACATTCCGGCCTAATTCAGCGTCTCCACAAACACGCTCTAGATTTTCAAAAGTTACCCTGTGACCAGATAGACACTCAATTATTACAAGCGCATAAACAGATTCGCAGGTGATACGCTGACCATCGACCAATAGGACTAGCGAACACTCATTTTCCGCCCGAATCACAGAGACGTCTGCTGACAAGCGCACTGCAGTCTTAGACTTGGTTGATATAGGTGCCGGTCGCGAGCGTTGAGCGCCGTCGTTTTCCATACCTGCTGCAGCTAATAGCTCTTGAAACTCTTCCAGGTTCTCGGCCCACCTGTTGAATGTTGACATGGCGTCTTGGAGAATTCGACGAATGTGGGGAATAGCGAGACCACTCAGTCCTTCATATAGATGCTGCTCAGCAAGTAGTGGCGGAAGAAATCTCCAATGCGCAAGTTCACTTAGCTCTCTACCAAGGATGTTTCCAATTAAGGCGGAGACGTCAACACAGTTGAAATGCAAGTTGAGAGCTAGTGATAACGTTTCAGCCTTCGCTGTATGAACCACGCCAGGCGGCATGCATAGAACATCTCCCGGATTTAGTACAATCTCCTTCCAAGGATCATTAGTAGTTTGAGGTTCAACCTCACTAACAATATGATGGACATCGTAATATCGAAGGAGGTCGTTTACAAAGCTGGCATTTCCCACCGGCCAAGGCACTGATGGCGTTCGCTTGAACCACCAGCGCTTATTCCCGTATATCTGCATATTTACGACGCTTCTTGCATCGAAGTGCGGGGGAAACCCCGAGCCCGGTGGAGACAAGTAGGCATTTATGTGCACTTCGCCGACGTACCCTAATCCAGACCGAGTTCTTCTGCAAAGGTCCGCCAGACGCGGATCGGCACGATCAATCTGGGAAACGCAAACTGTGGCACCTTGCCGAACCGCCTGAATCACTTCGCTTGGTGAGATACGTGCGCGTTCGAAATTCGAGTCGCCGTCCTCGTTAGTTACTGTTTTAGTAATCCAAAGGCATTCATTTTGATTATCCAGCACTGTACGGAGAAAATCCCTTAACCCATACCATTCCTTGAACTTCCTTATGTCCCCTTTTATCAGCTCAGACTGGCCATCCCAGTTTTCCAAAAAGTAATCATTGAGCTGTTTGGGAGCAAGGATGTACTCAAGATTCATGGACAGATTCTCCTGTCTCGTAGCTGAGTAATTTTGATGAATGCCTTCGCCAAAGCGAGCCATGATTCCGAGGACGCCCGCTTATCCCATGGTGTACTCAGAACTCCAATTCGTCGCACGGCCTCGGTTGCAAGAATCCGTGCTTTATGGAAATCGCCATTTTCGTGCAGATGTGCAGCTGCCACTACAAGCGGCTCCCCTGGTAGTGCGAGGGCGGCGGCGGCTTCGCATAGCCGATCAAATGTGGTTATACTAAGCGGTAATTCCTCTTTCAAGGCGTCGACGTAAGCAGCTATAGCCTCCTCCTCCTGACTTTTAGATATGTTGATTTGCCTCAACGCTTCAAATATGGGTAGGTGAATATGACGGAATCGTCTTGCGACTACACTCCATCTGCTAATCCAGATCCCAGGGCTACGATCGGGTGCAACTGCCTGATCAACGACATTTGCGAGATCGATCTGTACTAACTGTTCAAGTTCGCAAGGATCAACCGCTGGCTCTAGTCCCGAAACCTCTTCCCAGCCACTGCATTGGTAAAGCACCTTTCTGTCTAAGGCCGAATATACAAACGCCAGATTTTCCGCATCACTTCCGATCGCCAGCTTCACCAATTCACGTTCATTCTCTTCAAATAGATATACGGAGTTATACGGCGATCCGTAAGCGCTATGAAATAGTCCCCCCAGTGAGACCTCGCGTGTAGCACCCCACGACTGTAATAAAGAGGCCGTTCTATGTAGGTGCTCACTAAATGAGCCGAGTGAATGCTCGATAAGATCTGCCCCCTTTTCCTTAAGCATGGTGATTTGCGGGAAGGCACTACAATCCAGCTGAGCGGCGTAATGCTCGACTCCAAACCTAGAGATTAACTGGATTGGTGTCATTTGCATGACCCTGTTGCCGACGACGGCAATGTTCGAGCCTGAAGTCTCTTCCAGTAGGAGGTCCTCTGTAGTTTTGGCCCACCACGAGCCACCACATCGGGTGGTTCGTGCAGCTTGGCAAGCACAGTCTCCAGCAGCAAGGCAGCATCACGCTCTTTGACCATGGGGCCGCTCGATAAGACAAAGTCAGCCAAGACTCCTGCTGGAACGCCTAGGGTTTCAGCAAAGCTAAAAAGTCGCGGCCAACTTCTCTTTGAAAAGTGCAATTGCTGTGCAAACTGAGTCAGTTTGAGCACCACTGCATGCGGAATGCTAAGTGCTGGCTGTGCGCGGGCAATCAAGTCTCTGAAATCGACCATAGCTACAGTCAGTGAATAGAATCCGAGCTCGGCGGGCGTATGAATGATTGCTACTTCATCGTCGCCCTCGATTTCGCCATTCGCGAACATCCTATACACTTCACCGATTCCAGACATGCCAAAGCGGTTGAGTTCAGCTGCACGTAGCGCCCCCATACTCGCAGCACCAAGCACTGTCACGCCTTGATCGATGGCATACAATATCTCCTTATGGAAAACCGCAGGGCGGTTGCCGAAATATCCATCGATAAGGCCCACAACCGCAGGACGTTTCATCTTTACGACTTGATATATATCGCCACATGCGGCCGGAGGCAGGAGGACCAAACCTTCACAATCACTGCACTGATTACGAGCAATGGAAGGACCGACAAATACAAAGGCACTTTGCATAGTCAGCTCTCCATATTCTGAGGTGCCCGCATACCTGGCACGACCAATTTAACAACTGATATTCCTACGTCCTTTCGCGTGAGATCTAGAAGCACAATGCGCGAATGCCCTTGAGCACTGAGCCGGTCTCGACAGCATGCAATTTGATCGTCAAGCGACCGCGGAGATAATTCGTTCGGAGTCTGCCAACCGTTACGATTAACGTTTTGAAATTGCTTCTGGAAATAAGACAAAAGTGATTTGTCAAAAAAGTGATCGTAGTCGGCCTCCGTCAAGTCATCTCTGCTACCCGCTATGAGTGTGAGCCTGACTTGGGCTGCTTCGCAGATTGCACGGAGAAGCCCAACTTCGGGATCCAAATGACACCCCATACCCCAAGCATATGACGGGCCGAACTCATCTTCTTCAGTCGCTGTGATTAGGCACTGATAGCAGGGTACGTCAAGGTCATTCGTAATATTACCGAGCTCAATATGGCAGTTAGCTTTACGGATTTTCTGCGCAAGTTCACACGCCCGATGTGGAAGAGTTTCAATTTGATACCAAATCGAGTTCTGAAGTCCGCTTCCAGAGCGTGCAATCCAGCTTGCATAGCAATCGCGTTCGATGATTTCGTACAAAGCATGAAGTGTTGCTTCAAGCACGTTGTTGCCGGATGCAAGTCCAATTGATGTCCGCTGTAGAATGCCGGTGTATTCTGAACTAGGGCGTGTTCGGTCTAAGCATACGATTTCACTTGGGACCCAAATCGCTGAGTCGGTCGTCAAATCTCGACCTTGTAACCAGTTTAATCGTCGTTTTAAATCGATCTCGTGAGGCTTTATTTTTGGAAGCGCCTCGACGTCAATCACGAGTTCGCCCCCACTGCGCAATGTCGAGATTGACTGGCAGCATCGAACCAATAATGGATCTTCAGCATGCCATGACTCGACGGCTTCCATGAGTGCCGCAACCTTGGCTTCCAGCGGCGTCAGCCCCTTACCTTGCGAAACCGACAATGTCCGAGAGTTCGGCCTGATGCACTGATAGACGGGTATGCCTATCGTGTCCAAGTGGGTTATATCGGCGAGCCGAGTTATTCCAAAATGCATTGCCATTTTTTGCACTTCGGCAAAAGTCTGTTCTGCAGATACTGTCCGATATGAAGTACCTATGGCCTGCGCAACGCTTTGTTGTCGGTCCATAATCAGAACGCGCCTCCAGACCAATGCCTCTGCGCAGTCATGGCACGCTTTCGCAGCGAGCCAAATTTGGCTCAGCTCGTTTGCAGCTCCACCGACGGTAGAAAGTGTAGCTGCTGAATTTGCGAACAGCATGATAACTTTTATTAATCGAAAAAATCGCACATCAAAAGCTAATTCAAGTGTCGATCACTGTCACGAATGTGTCGGCAATGAAATATTCGGCAGCCCTAGCCACTTATTCCTTATCTGCATCGTGAATCGCAATGCGGATGCCTCCAAACTTCATCTTAATGCGCTCCACCTTCAACTTCGGCACGGTGATTTCTATGGAATCCCCATCTTCCTCGATGACCACTTCGGTCGGCGGCTCAGAAGGTCCTGGTACCTTCGTTGGCGACTTCGAACTCTTTGATTGCCTTTTCGGCATGACTTTCTACCTCCCAACTCGTTTTACGTGAAGCTAAGCGTTCAGTAGGTGTAGCTGCAAATTACGTGATGGTCAACATACATAGTGCTTAGCGCTTTTCGCTATTAAGACACGTAGGATGATGTCCAACGCGATATACCTATCAACAAGCATTATTGATAGGTAGAACACTCGGTCTGATCACCTGGATGCGGACTATGCAGCAGCGTCTTCGTACTGTCGGGCATCCCAGTTATTCAGTTCGATGCGAATAAATAAATGCAAACTATTTAGCATTTGGACCCACAGATTCACAGTATTTTTTCATAAAAAAATGAACTACGTCATTAGCAGCTTTCTCATGAAGTAGCGTGACGACAACGTTAATGCCGAGAATCATAAATTCTTATGCCTCGACCTGACTTTCTTCTATCTGAATGAAAATTCCTGATAAGTACTTTCTGAATTCTGCTAGTTAACAGTGACTGTGGACACGATGGAGATCTGCAAACAATCATCGCTGTTGAGCCATGTAGATGGTGCGATGTCTAATTAATGTGTTTCCACCGGCCGCTCGTTGCAATTTCTATCGGCTCGAGTGCCTTGGCAAAGGTAGGCTCGACTAGATGTCACTGAGGAGGCAAGCCAAGGATGTCTCGAGAATGGCTCAGGATGAGTATTGCACCCCTCGACGACACTATGATCCCGGTCTGCTCCTGGTCGATTAGCGCCTTACACGAAGGGCTGCCATCGACCTATAGCCGCCGTTGGCGAATGGCAGCAGCTGTTCGAAGGAGTAACTCCGTCTGCCTACAAACTAGAGGCGCCTCATCAAGAAATGGCAAATGGTTCGGCGCTCGCTTCGGTCTCTGAAACGGGCTATAACGCTTCTGTTGATCAAACGTCAGGTGTCAAATGCCGGAAGCCACACTCGTACCGAAGTTTTTGAAATCGTTCGCAGCAGAGCATGGGCTCCAAGTACACGAATGCCTTTACGGAGCTATTGAGCTTGGGGACGAGTTTCCAATTCAGCAATCCGCTGCCGCTGTTTACGGAATCTGGGCTTACATGCCCAAAGCTCCCAAGACTGGACTGGCCCAAGTTCCGGGCTTTCCAGACTGGTACCCCGTTTACTGGGGCAAGGACATCTCACCAGTGAGCCGAATCAAAGCCCACGTTCAAGCGCACCAAAATGGAAACATCGGCCTACCGAACATTGCTGAACTGAGGGGCGCACGTCTAGTGTTCGGAGCCGTTTTGGTTTCGGAGTACCAGCGCTTTGAGACACTCCTGCACCAGCATTGCCCCCCACTCAAGGGAACGCCTAGGATCGGCCGCCAGAGTACAGTGGTGAAGGTACGGTGAGATATAACCTGGCGATTAGCACGGACGCACTATAAGCGGGAATTAGCACGCCTACTCACAGTTGACGATTTTCGTACCTGGCGACCTCCATCGCTAGGAGCTCTTAGAAAGGCTCGTACACGGACGTTGTTCTGAGGGAGAAGGCGCTCCCCGACGGATAGGAAAGCCTCGTAAACCTGATGCCCGGCGCGAGCGTCAGGTTGCTTTTCTCGATGAAATGTTGCCGATGCCCGGGGTTGGCACGCGAACACGAGCGCAGCCCGCGCCTGGTAACCCTATTCCCTGGCTAGTTGACAAGGCGGTTGCGGGTGCCGTACGAAGGCTTTTTGGCACCATCTCAATATTTTGAAAAGGAAATCATGAAAACTTCGACCCAGACCGCAGCGGACGCACTTCAGGACGCATTATCGAACCCGGCGTATAAAGTTATCGCACTTACAGGAAAGTGGGGAACAGGTAAAACCCATTTGTGGCAGACACTGAAGCCCAAGGAAGGAGATGTATTAGAGGTTTCAGCATTTGGCGCAAAAAGTATAGAAGACATCAAAAGAAAACTATTTCAAGATAGTGTAAAAATCGCCAGCACCGATACCAGAGATTTTGCAGCTAGCGCTATGAAAGTCCTGGATATCATCCCAAAAAAATTTCTTGGATTGAGCATCAGCGATGCAGCATTGACTGCCTTGCCGCAAATGGTGAAAGGAAAAACGATCATTATTGATGATGTAGAAAGAAAAAATAAATCCCTCGAAATAAGTGAGATATTAGGCTTAATCAACGAGTACACACAAAAATACAAATCGAAGTTCTTATTGATCCTCAATACCGACAGCATGGAGGACAAACAGCTGTGGCAGAACTTCCACGAAAAAATAATTGATAAAGAGATCGTCTTAAACCCGTCTCCGGAGTGCAGTTTCAAGATAGCTGCAGAGGGTCTCGATACGCCCATAACAACTATCGCGAAAAAAGTTTTCGCAGAGTATAAAATACAAAATATAAGAGTCATAAAGAAGACGCTGCAGGCCATAATTGAGATCTTGCCGAAGCAGAACTCGCTACCTGAAGTCCTATACAAATCTTACGTTCCAATGCTTATATTTTTAGGTGTCTGTCACTACCGGGGCTTCAGTAATGGACTGACACTGGACTATGTAGCCAATCACATCTTCAAACAATCAAACGACCCTGAAATTGAAGAGTTTGACGAAATGATAAACAAGTCGTCAATACGAGCCGATAAGCTTTCCGAGTTAGCTATCGACTACCTCAGGCATGGAGTCATAAGACATGAGGATGTGGCGCTGTTTTTCAAGCCATTAAAAGCCAACATCAAAAACTTTGAATTCAAAAACAGATTTGACACTTTTGTCGATAGACTTTACTGGAGCCTTGAGCAGACGAAAACTGATGTTCAGTCATTCCTGCAATCATTGGCCAGTAGTATCTACGGACTAGATGCGAGCCAAATCTCAAGCCTTTTCAATGATCTTAAGCTACATGGGTACATCGAAGAGGCGGATGGGGCATTGACCTCCTGGCTGGAGAAGGCCAAAGATGATCCACACGCTTACAAAAAGCTTGAATATGTTTACGTTGAGCGAGCCCCCAAAAGACTTTGGGAATTCAAAACCAAGCTAAGTCCACCAGAGGAAATAACTGTCACTCTAAAAGAGGCAATCCAGAGCTTTCTATTGAAGAGCCAACTGACACAAAAGACGATCAACACCCTATCCAGTTCGACGCCGGCAGCATATGAGGCGACATTAAACTCCTTAACAAGCGCTGAATTGAAAGATTTTATTGAGCTTCACTTCCGTTTGGGAGAAAACCGCGAGGACTACTGGCGCTCCGCGCAGGAAAGCTTCATAGCCGCTTGTAAGAATATTTCGACAACCGCCCCCAAAACGAGGCTTGGGAAAATCTTGCATCGAGAACTGAAGCTACGTCAGATTTAGATAAGATCGACAGACGGGTTGACAGACTGGCGATCGCAGCGACCGGCGAAAGCGGCAGTGACAACGTCCAGCACGGTCGGATGACGGCGAGCCACAAGGCTCTCCTGGTTGGAGCGACTGCTGCTGACGGGGAGCAAGCCCGTCCACTTTGGGTCGACCTCTGCCTGTCGCCACCGGCAGCTATTGGCCGATGTCTGCCCGTCGCGAAGGGCAGACATCGGCCAATAGCTGCCTGTCGTCACAAGCCGAAATCGCCCCATAGCGGCCGTTTGCGGAGAGTGGCTCACAGTCATAAGGAGTCTATCCGGCAGAAGCGACCGGGGATTTTCATTCTTCTGTATCAGCTGTCTTAACTCGCGCTTGAGCTTCTCCTAGCGTGTTACTCGCGATTCGCTCTTGGACGATATCCGCAGCCTGCGTGTCTGACTGTTCAGCGACTTGTTCGGAAATTATCGATTCATCGATCGAGGACTTAACGGGCACAACACGGGCTAACAACGCCTCCTCGTCTTCGATGCTGTAAAGCGGTGCTCTGCGCAGATAGACAATCTGGGCGTTTAGGGGGCTTGACTGTTGCGGATGCTGAGCGTCGTCTTTGGCGCATATCAGTGAACACTTGATGAGCTCGAAGTGTGTATCCGTAAGCCCGTACTCACTCAACGACGAGAATCCTTTAAGGCTATTGTCGAGAAAATCACTGGGGCAGTCCGGATGCCGAAACAGAGGTTCAACCAAATGCATGATCAACTCCAGCATCATGGCAAAGGTGCACCTGCCGGACACATGCATCTGCTTGATGAAGCCGATGATAGTGAAGCTCGCCGATCGGAATTCCACGGTTGGTGCCGCGAGGTATGCCCGTAGGCTTTGGATGCCTGCGTTCGAGAAAGCCAAGCCTTGATCCATCATCCCTACTAGATCCGGGATGCCCACTGAGATGAAGCCGCGATGTGCGATGATCATTTTGATCAGTGTGCACGAGTATTCCACACGTCTCAGGGCACCGCTGTCAGCCATGCCTTTGAGTAGCATCTGGGGCGAGGCAGAATGCACATCCAGCACCGAGGCGAGTTGGCGTAGACGTGCATCCAGAGAGAGTAGGCCGGCCGCATACTCCTTGCATAGCATAAGAGTCGCATGCGCCTCCCTATCAAGTATGTCCCGAAGTCGCTGCAACTCGGGTGCGGGTTGAAGGGGGCCATATGCAGGTACAACGGTGCAAAAGCTGGCAATCGCGATGTCGATACTATTAAGGAACGCTTGCTCACGAGCATGCGTCTGCGCAGTTTCTTCATGAAACCCCAACTGCCCCTCGTGCGCGAAGATCGTGCCACTCTTGCGCAGTGTGGCTGATGATTCGATCTTCATGTCGAGTGCCTGTCGAGTGGCGGTGCTGACGTAAACCTTGGACAGATGACTGAGCACATCCAAAAGCCCGAACATGGCCAGCTCGGTAAGCATGGCCAGATCAACAACCCAGTTCGATGCGTGTAGCGGGCATGGGAGGATGTCATGAGCGGTGCCTGCCACCGTGGAGACTTCCAGGAAGGGGCCATCCAAGGGCCAGTCACGAACAAGGTCAATAATATCTCGCCCCAATTGGCTGGCGACCAAATTGAGCGTGAGTGGATTCTGCTCATAAAGCCTAAGCAGGTCGGCGACCCGGGATTGATGTCGGTCGAGTTGCTGCAGAAAAACCGAAAAATCCATCTCGCCATTGGCGTTTGTCGGGATCGTCATCGCAACGAGGGACTTGCTGGGTACAACGGAGTCTCTGACAAGCTTATGTGACAGTTCCAGCAGCCGTTGATGGAGGGACATGATGTGCTTAATCTCCAGCACTTGGGTGCCCATCAGATTGTCGAAGGAAACTGTTTCTGACACACGCAGCCCCATCATTCTTGTGGCGAACTGCGAATCAGGTGCAATGAACTCAGCACCTGAGGAGGGGGGAGTCGCATCCGCAAAGTCGATGCTCACACGCTGAAGGTTGCCTTTTTCGTCGGCTAGTTCGATCGATGCTCCTGGCTCTACTGCCGCCGGTACCTGATGAACCTTTTCCATGACCTGCGTCGCTTCTTGCGACAAGGTCAACATCACCTGTATGTGAGTGGCGGCCAGCTCAACGTCGCCGAGATTGTTTCGTACAATGCATGCGATCCGGTTCAAGCCTTTCTCAACTTGACCATGACGCATTTCGATACTGGCCAATAACAACAGGTCTTTTGGGGCTCCCTCCAGATCGTGTGGCATGTCCGAGACGAGCGTATCCAGATCGAGTACGCCCTCACACGCCGCAACACGAATCAGCGTCAGCCAGGCGTTCGCGTTTTTACGGTTTTCGCAGACTGTCCGCTCTACGAGCTCCCGCATGCGCGCCCAGTCGCCGACACTGTTAAAGAGGAACAACGCCTGCTCTTGCGCTTGGGGTGAATCGCGCCAAGTTGCGGGCATCGATTCGAGGAGTTTTAGGGCTTGCGCCTGCCGGCCTGTCAGGATGTAACAGTGAAGCAAATCAATATGCAGAGGTGTAAACGCATCCGCTGGCAGCAGCTTTTCAAAAAGACCAATCGCATTTTCGTAGCGGTGGGCGCGCAGCATTGCTCGCGCTCCCAGTGCCAGCTCCTGCGGATCCGTGCATGCAGGGGCAAGTTCTGCTATGCGATCTACATAACGATTTTGCAGCGATTCATCGTCTTTATACGCCTGGGCCGCAAAGCACAAATCGATGACCGACGTACTGAGCGGTGTTATGCCGGCGTCCGACAGCTCCGAGCGAAGGGCTGTCGCATCGTCGTGCAGTAACATCTCCCAGTGAATGTGTCGAAGCATGACCGCTATGCGCGGTGCAACGTCCGACTCTTTCCGCCGCGCCACCTCATCGCGAGCAAGCTGCAGCAAATCTGGACGTGATTGTGCCATGCACGCTTGTCCGAACCTGAGTAGGGTCTCATCGGGTAATGTGTCGATCGCAAACTGGAAGCGGTCGGTCACGTCTGCCCAGCGATCGAGGTCGCACATCGCTTCGACTTCAACCCTTGTAATGACATCAGTGAAATGAATGTCCTTCATTTTTGCTTGCTGGATAAGCTCGATAGCTTCTGAGGGGCGCTGAAGCAGTAGCATTCCATAAGCCAGGTGAGCGATGACATCACTCACGACTTTAGGACTTTGAGACGACCAGATCGTGTTATCGCGGTCGTCGAAGCGAGACATCGCGTCTGATAAGACCTCAGCATGGCTGGGCAGCAGCGATCGGCAGTTCACTCGAACTTCATCCACCGTCGCGAGGCGAATGGCGTAGCGCAGATAAGACTCAAGGATGAAGAACGAGCAATCGGGTTTGTCCAGCGCTATGCGAATGACTCGTACAGCGGCGTCATCGTCGCCCCGCTCGCCGAGCGACGAAGCGACCAACTGCCAAGCAGCGGCTTTTTCTGCGAAAATGCTAGGTATTTCATTTTCATTCAATCGCTCGCCAACGAGCAATCGAGCGTTGGTTGCTACAGCCCAGACGGTATAGGACTCAGGAAACCTTTCCAGCATCGCGCGACCAATTTCCACTGCTGCCTGGCCCTCATTTCGCAGCATTCGAGCGCGCACCGCAGCCGCCGCAATTCGATCATCCGAATCGTAGAGGTTGGCAGCCTTATCGAAATCGTTTGCAGCAGCCTCATCGTTGCCTACGTGCCACAGCGAAAGGCCACGCAGTAGATACCATCTGGCCTTCTGATGGGCGTCAAAATCATCCAAATCACTTTCAAGAAGATTGAGTTGCCCAAGGCTGTCCTTATACCGGTGCTCTCTCTGTCCTTCGGTGATTCGATCGAGTTGTCGTGAGATGAACGAATTGTCAGAAGCCGCGCTACCGGAGGGGAGGTCGTCCGTCACGAAAACGTCCTGGACGACTGCGCCGTTGCTTCGGTTAGGCTTCAGGATTTCTGCTATTTGGCTCTGGACTTCAGGGCTTAAAGGTAGGGCGGAGGTCAGCCTGCCGGTCGCACCATCCAGCCCCGCGCCTTGACCGGCATGAAAGCCATTCCAGATTAAACGAGTGAGTTGAAACTCCAAGACTAGCGCCCCTAGATGGCGCTCTGCAGTTTCTTCGCAAATTTGCCCAGCCGAGCTGTTCAGCTCAGCGCACACGGCCTGCAGCGTGGCCCACACATCGCTACTCTGACGGGAAAAAATTCGCTGACTTATAAGCTGTTTCTGGTTGTCGACCTCAATGCTGCGGTCAGAGTCCAGGTCATGTGGCATGAACTTAAGATGGAGCACAAAAGGGTAGAGCTCTACCTTGTCCACCTCTGAGCCCTTTTGAAGCTCCACCGCGTGCTTGATCGCCGCGTAGGCTTTGCGGTTGCTCTCGTTGCTGAAGCTTTCCGCATGGACGCGCACGTGCCAATCTTCAGCGGAGCTGGAAACCATCGCATGACGCACGACTTCTACGGCACCCTGCATTGAGGTGATGCTAGCGGCGTAATAGACGATGAGCAGTTCGTCCAGGTTGCGTTGAAAATTAGGTTTGGAAAAATCCAACCAGGCGAGCCCGACCGCCTCATTGAAGATTTTATTGTTAGTGGGCTTTAGTGATCGCTTCATCTGCAAGCATTGCTTGGCAATTTGCCCGGTAAGGGGATGGCGCAGGAAAATGATCAGATCGTCCGTATCGTGATCGAAGACTCGGCCCTGGAACAGCAAGCGGGTGATAACGAATCCATCACGAGCACCGGGACACTGTAATCCCAGGCACATGGCGAGAAGGCGGACAGCTTGAACGCGGCGCTCGAATGAGCCGCCGCGATCACCTGTGGAGACAGGGCTTGCTACATTTTTCCGTCCGCGTTTTACAGTCGGGCTTTTCTGGGGTGGAGCCACCCGAGCGGACTTTTTCCTTGGAGCCTTTGCCATACTAGGTTCGCAATCCTGAATTACAGCGGCATTTTAGCGGGGCGACGCGTGCTATGCGAAGCCTGAAATTGGCGTTTCTTGCCCATGTGTGGAGTACGCGAAAGCCGCCAAAAACCTGAAGGATTCTTTCTGAGCGGTGAGCCTTGAACCTTCGATAAACGCGGTTTTTAGTGCCCGTTCTGCGCGTAACTTCTGCGCGGATTTATCGCGTGGGTGCTGTCGCCTTTTTCGCTACATCGATTTTGTACAGCACGAACGCCTCCACAGCGTAGATGATCCAGTAAACCGGTGCTGCCGTCAGGCTGACCAAGAATAGCAGCCAAAAGCGGACTTTCTGCCAAGAGATTATTCCGATCAGTTATGTTTACTTGGTGCGACTAAACGCCGGCATACTCACTATCGCTTGCGCTCGAATCTCCCGAGACTCAATGTTTTTACTGTCTCAAATTTGGAGATCGACATTATCGATTTTGTGGCTCCAAGAAAAAAAGAAATCACCAGCATGGCCAACGAAGCGGGTACTTTGATCCACCAAGGGGGCCTCTATCATGAGTTTGATCGAATGACGATGCCGTGGTCAGCTGATGTAGCTTTTTGAAGCGTTCAAGCTCTCATCATCACGTGCAACAGAGCTCAGCGAGCGCTCTCAGGGAGTTCGTTTTCCTCTCCATAATAGCCAGCTCCCGTTGCACGCTCACTCTTCCAATACTGAATAAGCTCGTCGATGCTTTCAACATTATGAGATTCAATCTCCCAAAAATCGGATTGCCGCCAATCATCAAACGTTTGCTCTTGAAGTGTGATCGCGACCCTCTGATAGGCCATGTGAGGATCAATCAACTCCTCATGCCCCCGGTCTCCATTCAGCCAATCGTTAGGGCTGTACCCACTGGGCAAATTGCAAAAGCGCCACCAGCCGCGGTATGTCTCGATAGTTCGGCGAACGCAATCGGACCGAAAATCCGCCTCATTTTTTTCTAACCAAATGCCCCTTTCAATCATGGCATCGCGATATGCATCGCGATCCAGGAAAAACATTTCGTGCAGTTGCGGATTAAGTTTCGCCCAATCATAAAACTCGCAGTCGATGCCTGACCGTCCCCAACGCAAAACCGTGCGAATCACCGCAGCCTTGGAAGGGCCGAACACCCATTCATACTCGCGTAGAAAGATCGGCTCATCGGTGTTTTTTCCTTCACAGGCGAAGGGAAATTTTTCCCGATGCTTACTCCAAAACTCATCCAGCTCATCAAGCGTTCTCAATCGGACAAAACACGTTCCTTCTCCAAGCAACGTCCGTTGCGTCAGCTCGATGTGGACGGGCAGCCTTGATGATTTCGTTTTCATAAACGTATCAATCTCGCAACAGCGGTAACAGACAACGCCCATTGAATAAAAAATCAGAGTGATTCGCGAAATTATACTGCGCACAGTATAGAACAAAACTGCATTGACCGGCCTTATCGTTCCTTTTGCGAGAAGTACTCATGCGATTGGAACTCAAGCGGGCCATAGGTACCTCCATTAAGTCATATCGACTGAAAAGGGACATTCCCCAAGAAAGCTTAGGTCCAAGCCAGCCCTACATAAGCAACCTCGAAGCAGGAAGAGGCAGCGCTTCAATAGACAAAATCGAGCAGATGGCGGATGTTCTCGGGGTTCATCCAATGAGCATAATCGTCGCTGGCTACCTCACCTCAAGCGAGGATGCCAACAAGGACCATTTGCTCGAAAGGATTCGAATTGAGCTAGCCGAAATAGGTCTCTAACTGATCTCAGCTATCTGCAGCCGCTGAAAAAATGATCAGGTGTCCTCGCCTACAGAATCGCCGATTTCGGTCGGGCATCTCTGCGATGTTTTGATAAAGGCCATCGTAATAGCCTTGGTCGACTCAGCGACAGTAGTGGTAAAGACCTTGAACTTACTTGCTGGGGCATGACCGAAACGAGCCGAAAAAAGTTAAAAAGAGTTAGGATTTATAACTTTCTGAATTTGCTTAGGAAAAATTATGGTAACTGTTAATAAGGCACCGGAAGGTCTGAGTGATTTGAACACCCTGCGCGCCAGCCTCAAGAGCGGCGAACACGCTTTCGCCGACACCCTGGCGTTCATCGCCGCCGGCTACGATTACCAGCCACAGGCGTTCAACAACGGCGGCGTGGAAAACGCTGCCGGGCAGAACGAAGGTTCGTGCAAGACCCTGGGCCTGGCGCTGCTGGAAGGCTTGAGCGACGAAGAAGCGCTGCTGGCGTTTGGCGAGCATTACCGTTCGGTGGTGGCCACGCCTGAAGGCAGCGACCACGGCAATATCCGCGCACTGATTGCGCATGGATTGGCCGGTGTGAACTTCTCGCAGCAACCACTGACTCGCCGCTGATTTAAATCAAAAAATCGCAGCTTCGTTTCACGCGAGGCTGCGATTTTTTTTGATCCTCCACCACACATCCCGACTTTTAATATTGACCCGGCGACTTTATTTCGTTTGCCGGGCACCACTGCTCGCGGCTTAGATAAAAAGAAGCATCCCTTCTTCTGAGTCAGGTATCCATGAGCAGCGAAACCATCAGCCAGTCGATCAACGTCGTTCACCCCGTTACGCTCAGCCACGGCAAAAACGCCGAAGTCTGGGACACCGATGGCAAACGCTACATCGATTTTGTCGGCGGCATCGGCGTACTCAACCTCGGCCATTGCCACCCGCGTATCGTCGAGGCCATTCGCGAACAAGCCACGCGCCTGACCCACTACGCGTTCAACGCCGCCCCGCATGTGCCCTACATCGAATTGATGGATCGTCTGACAGCGTTCATTCCTGTGGACTACGCTGTCAGTGGCATGCTCACCAACAGCGGCGCAGAAGCGGCGGAGAACGCCCTGAAGATCGTCCGCGGTGCGACCGGGCGCACCGCCGTCATTGCCTTCGACGGCGCCTTCCATGGCCGCACACTCGCCACCCTCAACCTCAACGGCAAGGTCGCGCCATACAAACAAAAAGTCGGCGTGCTGCCAGGTCCGGTGTATCACCTGCCCTTCCCGAGCAAGGACAACGGCGTGACCTGCGCCGAAACGTTGAAGGCCATGGATCGACTGTTCAGCGTCGAAATCGACGTCGAAGACGTGGCCTGCTTTATCGTCGAACCAGTGCAGGGCGAAGCGGGCTTCCTGGCAATGGACGTGGAATTCGCGCAAGCGCTGCGCACGTTCTGCGATGAAAAAAACATTCTGCTGATCGCTGATGAAATCCAGTCTGGCTTCGGTCGCACCGGCGAGCGTTTTGCGTTTTCGCGATTGGGCATCGAACCGGACCTAATCCTGCTGGGTAAAAGCATCGCCGGCGGCGTTCCACTGGGTGCCGTGGTCGGGCGCAAGGCGCTGCTAGACACCTTGCCCAAAGGCGGACTCGGCGGCACCTATTCAGGAAATCCCATCGCCTGCGCCGCCGGGTTGGCGACACTGGATGAAATGACCGATGCCAACCTGCAAGCCTGGGGCACGCAGCAGGAAGAAGCGATTGTCAGCCGCTACGAAGCCTGGCGTGCCAGCAAGCTGTCGCCGTACCTGGGCCGTTTGACCGGCGTCGGTGCGATGCGCGGTATCGAGCTGATCAACACCGACGGCAAGCCGGCATCGGCGCAGCTCACACAATTGCTGGCGTTGGCGCGCGATGCTGGCCTGCTGCTGATGCCGAGCGGCAAATCGCGGCACATCATTCGCCTGCTGGCACCGTTGACCACAAAGGCGGCCGTGCTGGAGGAAGGGCTGGATATCCTCGAGGCCTGCCTGGCGAAACTGTCCTGAACAACGCGATTTCCGGGACTGACGTAGCGAATTATGTTCGCTTGTTGTCCCGGAATCGGCGCCGCAATACTGACCAAAGACCTGTATCCGAACGGTAACCAAGCACTTCGCCTGACCCTTCGGATGAGCCAAAGACCCCTTTACCAAGCGAGAACATCACCACCTACAAGCTGAGGCAGACATGTATCACGACAATATAATTTATAAGAAAAAGTCCAACGATCCTCAATTCCTGCTCGGCGTAGCCGTGGTGCTGTTTCTCGGCTCCTACCTGATGAACCTGGGCAATAGCGCCCTTAGCCATTTTCTGCAACCGCTGCTGGGCAATGCGCCCGACAGCCTGACCGCACGCAACGTCGCCATCGGGCTGGGCATCGCCGCACTGGGCACACTGAATTTCCACGTCCTCGGACGCCTGAAGTTCAAGGTGCAGACGACGGTGGTGTGGATCGAGCTGCTGATCCTGTTCCTGGCCTTCTTCGACACCTTCGACCTCTCCTACAGTTTCATCCTCGACAAGATCGGCTTCCTGATCATTCAGGGTGCGGCGACCACGCTCTACATTTCCGCCATCGCGATTGTGCTGGCCTTCGTGCTGGCGCTGATCGGCGCGGTGGCCAAGCTGTCGAACAACGGCCTGGCCAACGCCCTCGCTTCGTTCTACACCTCGTTCTTTCGCGGCGTTCCGCTGCTGATCCAGATCTACCTGATCTATCTCGGTCTGCCGCAACTGGGCTACGTGGTCGACGCGGTGCCGGCCGGCATCCTCGCGCTGTCCCTGTGCTACGGCGCCTACATGACCGAGATTTTCCGTGCTGGTATCCAGAGCATTCCGGTCGGCCAGTGGGAAGCCTCTCGGGCGTTGAACATCAGCCCGTTCAAGACCCTGAGCCGGGTCATCATGCCGCAGGCCTTGCGCGTGATCATTCCACCCACCGGCAACCAGTTCATCGCCATGCTCAAGGACAGCTCGCTGGTGTCGGTCATCGGTGTCTGGGAGCTGATGTACCTGGCCAAGACCCAGGGCCGCGCGGACTTCCGTCACCTGGAAATGCTGATCACCGCCGCGATGATTTACTGGGCCCTGTCATTCATTCTGGAGCGGGTTCAGGCGCGAATCGAAAAACGGGTCAACCGATCCGTGGCAAGGGGTTGATGCGTGATGACTCAAACCAATACAGCTGAGCAACTCGACCGGATCCCGGCTGCGCAGACCAGCCCCTCGATGATTTCAATCACCGGCCTGAACAAGTGGTACGGCAACTTTCACGCCCTGCGCGACGTCGACCTGAACGTCGCCACCGGAGAAATCCTGGTGGTGTGCGGGCCTTCGGGCTCGGGTAAATCGACGATGATTCGTTGCATCAACCACCTGGAAAATTTCCAGAAAGGCCACATACAGGTCAACGGCATCACCCTCACCAGTGAAGCCGAAAGCGTCAGCGCCGTGCGCAGCGAAATCGGCATGGTGTTCCAGAGCTTCAACCTGTTCCCACACTTGAGCGTGATGGACAACCTGACCTTGGCTCCGCAACTGGTGCAAGGCGTGTCCTCGGTCGAGGCGAAAAAACGGGCGCAGGTCTATCTGGAACGCGTGCGAATTGCCGAGCACGCACACAAATATCCGTCGCAATTGTCCGGCGGTCAGCAGCAGCGCGTGGCGATTGCCCGGGCGCTGTGCATGAACCCAAAAGTGATGCTGTTCGATGAGCCGACCTCCGCGCTGGACCCGGAGATGGTCCACGAAGTGCTGGACGTGATGGGCGAACTGGCCACCGATGGCATGACCATGATTTGCGTGACCCACGAGATGGGTTTTGCCAGCAAGGTCGCCGACCGCGTGCTGTTCATGGACCAGGGGCAGGTGATCGAACAAGCCACACCGGCCGATTTTTTCAACAACCCGCAGACCGAACGCGCGCAGAAATTCCTGTCGCAGATCATCGGTCACTGAGAAGCGCTTTACCCCGTATAACAATAACGAGAAGTGGAGATGGACATGCTCAGTAAAAAACCCGCAATCACCCTCGCAGCTGCCCTGTCACTGTTGTTCGTCGGCGCCGCGAACGCCGGAGCCGTTCTGGACAAGATCGAAAGCAGCAAGACGTTGACCGTCGCCACCTCGGCGACCTGGCCTCCGCAGGGGTTCATCAATGACAAAAATGAAATCGACGGTTTTGATATCGACGTGTCCAAGGAGATCGCCAAGCGTCTCGGCGTCGAAGCCAAATTCATCACACCCGATTGGGATGTGATTACCGCAGGCAAGTGGAACGGTCGCTGGGACGTGTCGGTCGGCTCGATGACCGCGACCAAAAGTCGTGCGCGGATTCTCGACTTCCCGGGCACCTATTACTACGTGCCCTACGTGTTCGCCGTGCACAACAAATCCACGGTCACCGATCACAAGGCGCTGAACGGTAAAACCATCGGCGTCGAAGGTGGCACAACGTCCGAGGACTACTTCAGTCAGGCGCTGGCCATCGAAACCACCGACGTTCCGCCGGTCGTTTACGACGTAAAAACCGAAAAAATGAAAACCTACGCCGGTTCCGTCGGACCGCTGGACGATCTGCGTCTGGGCGACGGCGCCCGACTGGACGCCATCCTCACGCAACGCAGCACACTGGATGCGGCCGTCAAGAAAGGCTACCCGCTGCGGGCCGTCGATAACGCCGTGGTGTTCTACGAACCCCTGGCCGTTGCCACCGACAAGGGTGATCCGGAGCTGAAGGCCAAGCTGAGTCAAATCATCGGCGAAATGCACAAGGACGGCACGCTGACCAAGCTCTCGGACAAGTGGTACGGCGTCGACTACTCGACTATCAAGTAAACGCCGCCCTCCTCTGTGGGAGTGAGCCTGCTCGCTCCCACAATGACAATTTATCAAGGATCGACCATGTCCTTCCCCAACACCTGGTATTCCCAAACCTCGCTGCCCCGCGCGGCCAGGTCCGAGTTGAACAGTGACAAAACCTGCGACGTCTGCATCATTGGCGCCGGGATCGCCGGCCTTACCGCAGCCCTTGAACTGACCCGACGCGGCAAGCGCGTGATCATTCTCGAAGCCCATCAGGTGGCCTGGGGCGCGTCCGGTCGCAATGGCGGCGTGGTCTCACCGGGCTGGGCCGAAGGGTCTGGAGCGATCCGCAAGAAACTGGGCCTTGAGCACGCCAAAGCGTTGTTTCAGATGTCGGTCGAAGGTGTAGAGATTGTTCGCCGCAACATCAGCGAACTGTCCTTGAGCGGCTGCGCGCCGTCTGCCGGCACGATCCGGGTCAAGCGCTACGACGACAGTGCGGGTGTGAAAAATCATATCGAGACGATGCGCCGTGACTTCGGCTACGAACTCAACTTCCTCGACACCGCTCAGGTTCGGGAACGGGCACACACCCTGCGCTACTTCCAGGGTGTCGAAGACCCGAATGCCATGCACTTTCATCCGTTGAATTATTGCCTGGGCCTGGCTATTGCGATTGAAACGGCGGGAGGGCGTATTTTTGAACATTCAAAAATGCTCGCCTGGCGTCGCGAAGGGGCCAATAAAATCGTCCAGACCGCCCACGGCAGTGTGCGCTGTCAGGACCTGGTGTTCTGCGCTGGCGGCTACGGCGGCCCGGAACTGCAAAAACTCAGCCGCGCCTACCTGCCGATCGCCACTTACGTGGTATTGACCGAGCACCTGGGCGATTCGATCAAAGACGTGCTCGATTGCGCTGCGGCATTCTCCGATGACCGTCGCGCATCGGATTATTACCGTATCGTCGAAGGTGACCGCCTGCTGTGGGGCGGACGCATTACCACCCGCAATGAACAGAATGAAAAGGCCTTGGCGGCGATGCTGAAGGCGGACATGGTCTCGGTTTATCCGCAACTGGCCAAGGTCAACATCGAACTCGCCTGGTCGGGCCTGATGGGTTATTCCACCAACAAAATGCCCAACCTGGGACTGCTGGAACCCGGTGTGTGGGCCTGCACCTCATTCGGCGGTCATGGGCTGAACACCGGCTCGATTGGCGGCCGGGTGATCGCTGAAGCAGTGTGCGGGGAAAGCGTGCGACATGAGTTGTTCAAGCCGTACTTGCTGGACTGGAACGGCGGGCCGTTCGGGCGGGTTGCGGCCAATGCGATCTATCAATCGTTGAAGGTCATGGACTTCGTGCAAGAGCGGTTTCGCGGCTGATCGCAATTTCCGCAAACCCTGTTAACCCTGTGGGAGCTAGCCTGCTAGCGATAGTGTGTCAGTCACATCGATGTAGCTGACACACCATCGCTAGCAGGCTAGCTCCCACAAGGGTTTATGTTGACCGCTCTTTCTGTGGGCACAAAAAAACCGGCCGAGGCCGGTTTTTTTCATGGCGATGAAATCAGAACGAAGCGTTCTGCAGATCGTCCAGGTAACGCTCGGCGTCCAGTGCTGCCATGCAGCCGGCGCCAGCCGAGGTGATGGCCTGACGGTAAACGTGGTCAGCCACGTCACCAGCCGCGAAGATACCTTCGAGGTTGGTTGCGGTAGCGTTGCCGTCACGGCCGCCCTGCACCACCAGATAGCCGTCTTTCAACGTCAGCTGACCTTCGAACAACGAGGTGTTCGGGGTGTGGCCGATGGCGATGAACACGCCGTCGACTTTCAGCTCGTCGAAGCTGCCGTCGTTGTTCTTCAGGCGGGCACCGGTCACGCCCATGTTGTCGCCCAGCACTTCGTCCAGGTTGGAGTTCAGCTTGAGGATGATCT
>Ga0157371_10000319_pt1 | contig 62459 bp, 59 predicted proteins | sample C45metaG_FD_113462 | JGI IMG/M metagenome (GOLD analysis project Ga0157371, IMG submission 113462) | Corn rhizosphere microbial communities from Kellogg Biological Station, Michigan, USA - C4-5 metaG | ecosystem: Host-associated > Plants > Roots > Rhizosphere > Soil | place: USA: Michigan... | reverse complement strand
TCGAACTTCTTGACCTTGCGCACTTCGGCAGCTTGCTGCTCGATGGTCATGTTCTTGTGGATGATACCGATACCACCTTCCTGCGCCATGGCGATGGCCAGGCGAGCTTCGGTGACGGTGTCCATGGCGGCCGAGACCAGCGGAATATTCAGCTCGATGCCACGGGTCAAACGGGTTTTGAGGCTGACTTCGTTAGGCAGCACCTCGGAATAACCGGGCACTAGGAGAATGTCGTCGAAGGTCAGAGCTTCTTGGCTGATACGCAGCATCGCGGGGGCTCCCGAGCGGGAAAAATGGAAGCGCGCCATTATACCCATACATGCCCGGCTAAGATAGGCCGAGATCGCATTGCGCTCAATTGTCTTTGTACTGGACGTGCACCTGGGCGATCGGTTGGTCGAGCCAGTCGGCGAATTCGTCGAGGAAGGCCTGCTTGAACGCGGTCTGCCCCCAGTTGTTGAAGATAAAGCCCAGGTTGGAAAAGGCGCAGGGCTGCAGAAACAGGAAGCCGTTGATGTCGTCTTCATGGCCACACAGCGGGCAGGTGAAGTTGTCGGTATGACCAGGCATCCACTCCTCCAGGCTGTCGAACAGGGCTTCGCCGACTTCCTGACGACATTCCGGGCAGCCCGCTTCGTGCAGAAAGCCTTCGGCGGGCGTGAAGATGCAGCGGTCGGTGACGACTTCCAGGCCGTTGATCGGCTGGCCATAGGGCAGCACCCCTGGCGCCTCGACCACGTCGCGTGCCCCCGGGCCAATGGCATACGCCATGCGATTGCCGGTGCGGCCACAGGTGCTCAATTGCTCTTCGATGATGTTCTTGCGCACCAGCCAGCGCAGAATCGCCCGCGCGCGGGGTTCATGCACCGGTAGCGTGGAAAGGCGAGGAACGAGGATCGTCTGGGTATTCATGCAAGGGCCTGGGACATGCGCAAAGCGGGCAGGATAATCACCTGCCCGGTCAGGTCAAGCGCTGAAATAACGATAGAGCAGTGCCAGCCCGCTGGCCAGCACCAGCCAGGTAATCAACTGCACGAAGGTCTCGCGGGACATGTTCAAGGTCAACCGCCGCCCGACCCACAGGCCCAGCGCCATGGCCGGCAACAGGCAGACAGCCGTCCATAGCAGCGCAGTGTCGGCATACACCCCGGCGACGATGAACAGGGTCAGGCGTACCACGGTGCTGCAACTGATCAACGCGCTCTGGGTGGCCCGCACCTGCTGTTTATCTTCCAGCCGTGCATTCAAATAGATCGCGTAGAGAAAACCACCGCTGCCGAACAAGGCACCGAACAGCCCGCCCACGGTGCCCATGGGCACTGCCCAAAAGCCTGACAGGCGCGCCGGGCGTGCCTTGACCACCAGCATGTACAGCGCGTAGCCCGTGACGAACACGCCCATCAGCAACAGCAGCACGTCGGATTTGAGGTTGAGCAGGAAGATCACCCCCAGGGTGCAGCCCAGCGCCATGAACGGCAGCAATCGACGCAGCTCGCTGCCCACCACCGCCTGGCGCGACGGCAACAGATTGCCGAACGCCGCGATGAAATCGAGCACCACCAACAGTGGGATCAGGGTCGACAGCGGCATGAAATGGACCAGCACAGGCCCGGCGACCAGCGCGGTACCGAAACCGGCAATTCCAAAGACGACGTAAGCGGCAGCGACGGCCAGGAGCATCACGCTCCAGTCGACCAGGGTGAAGTCCATGGCGGGTCATTCCTTGTTTTGCTTCTTTTTATAGCAGGGGCGGGTCAGGCCGCAACCGTCAACGGTGCATCGCACAGCGAATGCCTCTATGATGCCGGACATGATCAAAGACCCCTTTGCCAGGCTCAACCTGGACCGCGAAGTCCTTACCGTCACCCAGCTCAATGGGCGCGCGCGCGTGTTGCTCGAGGATGTGTTCAACAACCTGTGGGTCGAGGGCGAGATCTCCAACCTCGCACGGCCGGCATCCGGGCATATCTATTTCACCCTCAAGGACAGCGGCGCCCAGGTGCGATGCGCGCTGTTCCGGCAGAACGCCCAGCGCGTACGCCAGGCGCTGAAAGATGGCCTGGCGGTGAAGGTGCGCGGCAAGGTCTCGCTGTTCGAGGGGCGTGGCGACTACCAACTGATTCTCGACACGGTCGAGCCGGCCGGCGACGGCGCCCTGCGCCTGGCCTTCGATGCGCTGAAGCAGAAGCTCGACGGCGAGGGCCTGTTCGCCAGCGAACGCAAGGTCAGCCTGCCCGCCCATCCGCAACGTATCGGTATCGTCAGCTCGCCGACGGGTGCCGTGATTCGCGACATCATCAGCGTGTTCAAGCGGCGTGCCCCGCAGGTGGCCCTAACCCTGGTGCCCACGGCGGTCCAGGGCCGCGACGCGACGGCGCAAATCGTCCGGGCGCTGAAGCTGGCCGACCGGGCCGGCTTCGACGCGATCATCCTGGCCCGTGGCGGTGGCTCGCTGGAGGACCTGTGGTGCTTCAACGAAGAAGCCGTGGCGCGTGCCGTGGATGCCTGCGTCACGCCCATCGTCAGTGCGGTGGGCCACGAGACCGATGTGTCGATCAGCGACTTCGTCGCCGACGTGCGTGCGCCCACCCCTTCTGCCGCCGCCGAGTTGCTCGCGCCGGACTCCAGCGACCTGCAACGGCGCCTGGAGAGCCTGCACCGGCGCCTGCTGCTGCGTGTCCAGGGCCGGCTCAACCATGAGCGCCTGCGCCTGGACGGGCTGAGCCGACGCTTGCGCCATCCGGGCGAGCGCCTGCGCCAGCAAGCCCAACGCCTCGACGACCTGGACATGCGCATGCGCCGTGCCTTCGAGCAGCGACTCGCGGTGCGTCGGCATCGTTTGGCGCAATGGGACACGCGCCTGGCCGGGCAGCATCCGGGGCGCACCCTGGCGCTGCTCAAGCAGCGTATCGATGGCCTGGCCGAGCGCCTGCCGCGCGCCATGCGCGAAGCGCTCAAGGCGCGGCGCCTGCAGTTGCACAGCCAGATCCAGACGTTGCAGGTGGTCAGCCCGCTGGCGACCCTGGGGCGTGGCTACAGCATCCTGCTCGATGAGCGCGGCCAGGCCGTGCGCAGCGCCAGCCAGACTCACACCGGCCAGCGCCTGACCGCCCGACTGGGCGAAGGCGAACTGCAAGTGCGCGTCGAAGACAACCACCTGACGCCTGTCACCCTCTCTTTATTGGACTGAGTCATGCCCCGTTTGCTGGTCACCGTTTTGCTGTTGTGCCTGTCCCTGAGCAGTCATGCCGACAGCTACATCACCCGCCTGTTGAACAAACCAGTACCGGGGGGCGTGGCCGTGATCGATTTGGGCACTGCCGCCCAGGCGCCCAAGGCCACCTACGAAGGCCGGCCAGTGCTGGTGGTGCGCGAACAGGACACCTGGCGCGCCATCGTCGGCTTGCCGCTGACGGTCAAGCCCGGCGCGCAGGTACTGGTCAGCCAGGGCCAGCGGATCAGCTTCGAGGTGGGCAGCAAGAACTATCCGGAACAACGCATCACCCTGAAGAATACCCGCCAGGTCAACCCGAACCCTGCCGACCTCAAGCGCATCGATGCGGAGCTGGCCGAGCAACTGCGCGCCTACCGCAGCTTCAGCCCTGGCACGCCCAGCAACCTGTTGCTCGACCGCCCGGTGAACGGGCCGCTGTCGAGCAAGTTCGGCGTGCGGCGCTTCTTCAATGGCGAGGAACGCAACCCGCACTCGGGCCTGGACTTCGCCGTGCCGGCAGGCACGCCGATCAAGACACCGGCCAATGGCAAAGTGATTCTGGTCGGCAATTACTTCTTCAACGGCAACACCGTGTTCGTCGATCACGGGCAGGGCTTCATCAGCATGTTCTGCCACTTGTCGAAGATTGACGTGAAAACCGGTCAAAGCCTGACCCGCGGCGCGGTCGTCGGCCGGGTGGGCTCGACCGGTCGTGCCACCGGGCCCCACATGCACTGGAACGTCAGCCTGAATGACGCACGGGTCGACCCGGCGATCTTCATCAACGCGTTTCAGCCCTGAGCGCGTGCTGAACGGGAATTGCGCACGGCGGCGAGGCCGCGCAATACCTGTCAGGCAAACGCCTGCGCGGCGCTATAAATAGCCATAAAACCTTGCCAATCAGTGATTGCTACCAATTTTTTTCCTGTGCTTGCCATCTTTCACCTCACTGGTTAGGGTTAGGCCATGAATAACGCTCATACCCTCATTCTGCGTCGACAACACCGCAGCCTTTGCCTGGTCAGTGCACGACTGCCTGGGTGAATCGCGTCGCCTCGCCCTTCTCTGTTCTGATTTTTTCGGCAGGCCGTTTCCCAGGCTGCACAACAAGGATTTCTCCATGACCATGCTCAAAGACCCCTCCAAGAAGTACCGTGCGTTCCCCACCATCGACCTGCCCGACCGCACCTGGCCGTCGAAAACGATCACGGCAGCGCCGATCTGGTGCAGTTCCGACCTGCGCGACGGCAACCAGTCGCTGATCGAGCCCATGGACGCGGTCAAGAAACTGCGCTTCTGGAAAACCCTGGTCGCCGTGGGCGTGAAGGAAATCGAGGCCTCTTTTCCTTCCGCGTCGCAGACCGATTTCGACTTCGTTCGCACCCTGATCGAAGAAGGCCACATTCCGGACGACACCACCATTCAGGTGCTGACCCAGGCGCGTGAAGACCTGATCGCCCGTACCTTCGAATCGTTGCGTGGCGCCAAGAAAGCCATCGTGCACTTGTATAACGCCACGTCGCCGTCGTTCCGCAAAATTGTATTCAACCAGGACAAGCAGGGCGTCAAGGACATCGCGGTCAACGCTGCAAAGTTGTTCGTCAAATACGCCGCCCAGCAGCCCGAGACCCAGTGGACCTTCCAGTATTCCCCGGAAACCTTCAGCGCCACCGAGCTGGAGTTCGCCAAGGAAGTGTGCGACGCCGTCATCGAAGTGTGGAACCCGACCCCGGAACACAAGGTGATTCTCAACCTCCCGGCCACCGTGGAAGTGTCCACCCCGAACATCTACGCCGACCAGATCGAATGGTTCGGCCGCCACATCAACCGTCGTGACAGCGTGCTGATCAGCCTGCACACCCACAACGACCGTGGCACCGGCGTTGCCGCCACCGAGCTGGGCCTGATGGCCGGCGCCGATCGTGTCGAAGGCTGCCTGTTCGGTAATGGCGAGCGTACCGGTAACGTGGACTTGGTCACCCTGGGCCTGAACCTGTACACCCAAGGCATCGACCCCGAGCTGGACTTCTCCGACATCGACGGCGTGCGCAAGGTGGTCGAGGAATGCAACCAGTTGCCAGTGCACCCGCGTCACCCGTACGTGGGTGACCTGGTGCATACCGCCTTCTCCGGTTCGCACCAGGACGCTATCCGCAAGGGCTTCACCCAGCAGAAAGAAGGCACCCTGTGGGAAGTGCCGTACTTGCCGATCGACCCCGCCGACATCGGCCGTAGCTATGAAGCGGTGATCCGCGTCAACAGCCAGTCCGGCAAGGGCGGTATCACCTACCTGCTCGAGCAGGAATACGGCATCAGCCTGCCGCGCCGCATGCAGATCGAATTCAGCCAGGTGGTGCAAGGCGAGACGGACCGCCTGGGCCTGGAAATGACTGCGCAGCAGATCTACGCCCTGTTGCGCAAAGAGTACCTGCAGGCCAACACGCCCTACGCATTGATCAGCCATCGCTTGCAGGAAGAAAACGGCAACAGCGCGGTGGACGTTGAGGTGCACAGCGACGGCGAGACTCAACACTGGCGCGGCAAAGGCAACGGTGCACTGGAAGCGCTGGTGTCCGCCTTGCCGATCAATGTCGAGATCATGGACTACAACGAACACGCCATCGGTTCCGGGACCCATGCCAAGGCAGCCGCCTACATCGAGCTGCGCGTCGCCGGCGAGCGTCCGGTACACGGTGTCGGCGTGGATGAAAACATCACCACGGCCAGCTTCCGCGCCCTGTTCAGTGCGCTGAACCGCTCGCTGAGCCAACAGGACGCGAAAGCGGCCTGATCCACGGCTTCACCGCCGGCCCGATGAACAATGCCAGTCAGGTCAACTGACTGGCATTTTTTTGGCCTCGCTGAACTCAGTCTGCCAGTTGCAGGCTGAACGCGTCGGCATCCAGGTTGGCGGGAAAGCGGGTGCGATAGGTGTTCAGCGCTTCGGCGCTGAGCGTGGTGTGGAACACGCCATCCGCTTCTCCTACGCTCAGCAGGCTTTCACCCTGGAAATCCAGCGCCTGACTGTCGCCACTGTAGGCAAACCCTCTGCCGTCGGTGCCCACCCGGTTCACCGCCACCACATAACACAGGTTTTCGATGGCACGCGCCGGCAACAAACGGTTCCAGTGCAAGCGCCGGGCAGCCGGCCAGTTGGCGGTGTAGAGCAGCACATCGGTGTCTTGGGCGTCGCGGCTCCACACCGGGAAACGCAGGTCGTAGCAAATCAACGGGCGAATGTGCCAGCCCTTCAGTTCGAAGCGAACCTGATGCTCGCCGGCGGTGTAATGCTTGTGCTCGCCCGCCATGCGGAACAGATGGCGCTTGTCATAGTGCAGCAGCTCGCCGTCAGGGCGTGCCCACAGCAAGCGATTGCGATGGCTGCCATCGGCGGCCTGGATGATCACGCTGCCGGTCACCACCGCGCCCAGGGCCTGGGCCTGGGCTTTGAGCCACTTGCTGGCCGGACCGTTCTCGGGCTCGCAGAGCGCGGCCGAGTCCATCGAAAAGCCCGTGGTGAACATCTCGGGCAGAACGATCAGGTCGGCGCCGCGCGCTTGCTCCAGCAGCTCTTCGAAATGCGTCAGGTTGGCGCTGCGGTTCTGCCAAACCAGGGTGGTCTGCACCAGGGCAACGTTCAGGTCGGGTAAGGCACTCACATTGCGCATAGTTTCTCCGCTGCCAGGCGCAGGGTGTCTTCGCGCTTGGCGAAGCACAGCCGCACCAGGCGCTGGCCCTGCACGGGCGTCTGGTAGAACACCGACACCGGGATACTGGCCACACCGTGCTCGCGGGTCATCCACAGCGCCATCTGCACGTCGGTGAGGTCCGGCCGCAACTGGGAATAATCGACCAGTTGAAAGTAGGTACCCGGCGTGCGTTTGAAGGTGAATCGCGACTCGCCCAGCAGGTCGCAGAACAGGTCACGCTTGGCCTGGTAAAAGTCGGGAAGCTGTTCCACGTGCTGCGGGCACTCGGCCATGTAGTCGGCCAGCGCCCACTGCAGCGGCGTTGCCGTGCAGAAGCTGACGTACTGATGGACCTTGCGCAGCTCCAGGGTCAGCGCCGGCGGCGCGATGACGTAGCCGGTTTTCCAGCCGGTGACGTGGTAGGTCTTGCCGAACGAACTGATCACGAAGGCCCGCTGGAACAGTTGCTCGTGGCCAAGCACACTGGTATGGGCCAGGCCGTCGAACACCAGGTGCTCGTAGACTTCGTCGCTGACGATGTAAATGTCACGATCGGCAATCAGGGCCGCCAACTGATCCAGCTCGGCATGGGTAAGCAATGCACCGCTGGGGTTGTGCGGGCTGTTGAGCACGATCAGGCGCGTTCGCGGGGTCAGGGCATCGCTCAGTTTCTGCCAGTCGATGGCGAAACTCTGGTCCGCCAGCGGTACGTGCACGCAGCGCCCGCCTGCCAGCTCCACGGAAGGCTCGTAGCTGTCGTAACAGGGGTCGAACACGATCACTTCGTCTTCGGGGCGCACCACCGCCTGGATGGCACAGAATATGGCCTGCGTGGCGCCGGGGGTGATGGTGATTTCGCTGTCGGGGTCGATCTTGCGGCCATACAGATGGGCCACCTTGCTCGCCACCTGCTCACGCAGCGCCGGCAGCCCGGTCATGGGCGCGTACTGATTGTGACCGGCATTGACGTGACGGGCCACGGCGTCGCGCAAACCCTGCGGGCCATCGAAATCGGGGAAGCCCTGGGACAGATTGATCGCGCCCGTCTGGGCGGCCAACTGCGACATGGTGGTGAAGATGGTGGTGCCGACATTCGGCAACTTGCTGCTGATCATTAGCCTGTCCCTTCGCACCAGCGTGTTGAAAACACGGGCCTTGCAGGATAGCTGATCTGTCTGGATGTGTCAGGGGTGCGGCCGCCCTCGCCCCGAGGGCGGCCGCTGTACCGTCAGCGCTTGTCGCGGCGCTTCTTGTCGGCTTTCTTGTGGTGCGACATCAAGCGACGCTTCTTGTTGACCTGGCGGTCGGTCAGCGTGTTCTTGTTGCCTTCGTACGGGTTCTCGCCGCCTTTGAATTCGATGCGAATCGGCGTACCGACCAGCTTCAGAACGCGACGATAGGTGTTCTCCAGGTAGCGCACGTAGGACTTGGGCACCTTCTCCACCTGGTTGCCGTGGATCACGATCAGCGGTGGGTTGGCCCCGCCCAGGTGGGCATAGCGCAGTTTGATGCGCCGGCTGTTGACCATGGGCGGCTGGTGCTCCTGCACCGCGTCTTCGAGGATCTGCGTCAGGCGGCTGGTCGGCCAGCGCGTGATCGCCGACTTGAAGGACGCTTGTACCGATTGGTACAGGTTGCCGACGCCCGTGCCGTGCAACGCCGAAATGAAGTGGATGTCGGCGAAGTCGACGAAGAACAGCCGGCGTTCCAGCTCGACCTTGACGTAGTCACGTTCGCTCGGCTGCATGCCGTCCCACTTGTTCAGCGCGATGACGATGGCGCGGCCGGTTTCCAGGGCGAAACCGAGCAGGTTCAGGTCGTGGTCGACCACCCCTTCGCGGGCGTCCATGACGAAGATGACCACGTTGGCGTCCTTGATCGCCTGCAGCGTCTTGACCACCGAGAACTTCTCGACTTCCTCGTGGATCTTGCCGCGCTTGCGCACGCCGGCGGTGTCGATCAGCGTGTACTTCTCGTCGTTGCGCTCGAACGGGATGTAGATGCTGTCGCGGGTGGTGCCGGGCTGATCGTAGACGATGACCCGGTCTTCACCGAGCATGCGGTTGACCAGGGTCGACTTGCCCACGTTCGGGCGGCCGATGATGGCGATCTTGATCCCGTCCTTTTCGCTTGGGCCAGGAATACGAACGGCTTCCTCGCCTTCGGCGACCTCGGCATTGAGGTCCACTTCCTCTTCGTCGCGCGGGAAGCTGGACAGTGCCGCTTCCAGCAGGCCGTTGATGCCGCGCCCCTGGGCGCCGGCCACCGGGAAGGCATCGCCCATGCCCAATGGCGCGAATTCGGCGCGGGCCATTTCCGGATCGATGTTGTCGATCTTGTTGGCGACCAGCAGCGAACGCTTGTTACGCTTGCGCAAATGTTCGGCGATCATCTGGTCGGCGGCGGTGAAGCCCGCCTTGGCATCGACCATGAACATCACGACATCGGCTTCTTCGATGGCCAGCAGCGACTGCTCGGCCATTTTCTCGTCCATGCCATGCTCGTCACCGGAAATACCGCCGGTGTCGACCAGGATGTAGGAACGCCCTTGCCAGCGCGCCTCACCGTACTGCCGATCACGAGTAAGACCGGACAGGTCGCCGACGATGGCGTCACGGCTTTTGGTCAGGCGGTTGAACATGGTGGATTTGCCGACATTGGGACGGCCCACCAGGGCGATTACGGGAACCATGCGGCTCTCCACTACGTTGATTCAAGAAATACAAAGGCCGCTGCAGGCAGCGGCCGGAGTGCGATTCGCCCCCTGGGGAGGCGGCTTCAGGCACTTCAGGTACACGACCTGACCGCCTGAAGCATAGTCAAAACCTTACTTGATGCGCAGCGCCTGCAGCTTGCCGCCGTTGCCGTACACATACAGCATGTCACCGGCCACCAGCGGACGGGCACGCAGGCCATCGCTGTCGACCCGGACACGCCCGACGAAACGACCGTCGACCTGGCTCAGCAGGTGCAGGTAGCCTTCCATGTCACCCACAGCGACGTAGCTGGAGAACACCTCGGGCGCCGACAGTTGGCGACGTGCCAGCGACTCGTTGCTCCACAGCGCCGAGGTCGAACGCTCGTCGACCCCTTCCACGGTACCGGAGGCCAGGCTGGTATAGACGCTGCCGAAGCCCTGCGCGACACCTGCGTAACTCGATGCATCACGCTGCCACAGTACCCGACCGCTTTCCAGGTCGATGCCGGCCATGCGGCCCTGGTAGCTGGCGACGTACAGCGTGCCGCCGGACAACAGCAGGCCGCCGTCGATGTCGACCACGCGCTCCAGTTCCGAACGACCCTGCGGAACCGCGACCCGCGCTTCCCAGACCGGAACGCCGTTCTGCACGTCCAGCGCCACGACCTTGCCCGTCGACAGCCCGGCGATGGCCAGGGTATTGGTCGCCAGCGGGGCGCCCGTGCCGCGCAGGGTCAGCACGGCAGGCGTGCTGTCGTACTGCCAGCGCTGAGTGCCGGTGTCCGCGTCCAGACCGATCAGGCGATCGTCCTGGGTTTGCACGACCACCACGGTGCCGTTGTTGGCCGGCGGCGCCAGCACTTCGCTGGACACCTTGGTTTTCCACTTCTGTTCGCCGTTGGTGGCGTCCAGCGCGATGACTTCGCCGCGCAGGGTACCCAGCAACACCAGGCCATAGCCCACGCCGACCGCACCCGACACCGGTTGGTCGAGGTCGACCTTCCAGGCCACGTCACCGTTGCTGCGGTCCATGGCAATCACTTCGCCCGTAACATCGGCGGCGTAGATACGCTCGTTCTCGATCGCCGGCACCAGCATGTTGAAGGTGTCGCCCTGGCCATCACCGATCGAACGGTCCCAGACCTTCTGCAGAACCACCTCTTCCTTGAAGTCGGTCAATTCGGCCGGCGGCAGTTCTTTCTTGCTGTTGCTGCTGCAACCCGCGGCCAACAAGGCCAAGGCCAGCAATGCTGCATGTTTCCAACGAATCACGTCACGCATCCCCTTTGGCCAGATCGTCGAGCTTGATTTGAAGGCCACCGACCGCCGCTTCATCGGAGAGCGCAGCCTTGGCTTTCTGGTAAGCGGCATGGGCGTCGTCGGCGCGACCGAGCTGCACCAGCAGATCACCCTTGAGTTCTTCGCGGGCGGCCACGAAGGCCTTGTCGGCATCACCGTCGAGCAGCTTCAGTGCCTCTTCGGCCTTGTTCTGCGCCGCCATCACCTGCGCCAGGCGCTGACGGGCCAGTTCGCCCAGGGTGGCGTCGGCCGGCTTGTCGACCACGGACTTGAGCTCCACCGCCGCATCGTCCAGCTTGCCGCTGTCGACCGCGACCTTGGCCACGAACAGGCTGCCGTACTGCGCATAGGCGCTGCCGCCGAAATCGTTTTTCAGCTTGCCCGCCAGCTCGGCCACCTTGGCAGTGTCGGGTGTACCGCTCGGTGTCAGGCTGGTTTCCAGCAGTTGCTGATACAGATTGGAAGCACCTTGCGACTGGTTCGCCTGATACTTGGTCCAGGCCTGCCAGCCGAACACGGCTATCAGGGCCAGCAGCCCGCCGGTCACCAGGGGCTTGCCGTTGCGCTGCCACCAGTCCTTCAGCTCGACCAGATTGTCATCATCGTTACTCGACACCCCAACACTCCTATTCCGCAAATTCGGCTGTTAACCAGCGTCAACCCTGCACAGCGCAGGTGGCCAGGTGCTCGGCGAGAGCATCCCAGGCAATGTTTTGTTGTTCACCCTGGCCACGCAGGGGCTTGAAACCTACCACTTGTTGCGCCAGTTCGTCATCGCCCAGAATCAGGGCGAACAGCGCCCCGCTCTTGTCGGCCTTCTTGAACTGGCTCTTGAAGCTGCCAGCACCGGCATTGACCATCAGGCGCAGGCCGGGGACCTGGTCACGAACACGCTCGGCCAGTGCCAGTGCCGCCAGTTCGGCCGGCTCGCCAAAGGCACAGAGATAGACGTCGACCTGGCGCGCAATGGAATCGGGCACCTGCTCGAGGGTCTCCAGCAACAGGATCAGCCGCTCGATCCCCATGGCGAAGCCGACACCGGCGGTGGGCTTGCCGCCCATCTGCTCGACCAGGCCATCGTAGCGGCCGCCGGCACACACCGTGCCCTGGGCGCCCAGCTTGTCGGTCACCCATTCGAATACCGTCTTGCTGTAGTAATCCAGCCCGCGCACCAGCTTGGGGTTGATCACATAAGGGATACCGGCGGCGTCGAGGCGTGCCTTCAGCCCTTCGAAATGCACACGCGACTCGTCGTCCAGGTAGTCGGCGAGCTTGGGCGCATCCACCAACACGGCCTGGGTCTCGGGGTGCTTGGTGTCCAGCACGCGCAGCGGATTGGTTTTCAATCGGCGCTGGCTGTCCTCGTCGAGCTGGTCCAGGCGCGCACTGAGGAATTCCACCAGGGCTTCGCGATAACGGCCACGGGCCTCGCTGGTACCCAGGCTGTTGAGTTCGAGTTTCACCGCATCGCGAATGCCTAGCTCACCCCACAGGCGCCAGGTCAGCACGATCAGTTCGGCGTCGATGTCCGGACCGTCGAGGTTGAACACTTCCACGCCGATCTGGTGGAACTGCCGGTAGCGTCCCTTCTGCGGCCGTTCGTGGCGGAACATCGGGCCGATGTACCAAAGCTTCTGCACTTGGCCGCCGCCGGTGATGCCATGTTCCAGCGCCGCGCGAACGCAGGCAGCGGTGCCTTCGGGACGCAGCGTCAGCGAGTCGCCGTTGCGGTCTTCGAAGGTGTACATCTCTTTCTCGACGATGTCGGTCACTTCACCGATCGAGCGCTTGAACAGCTCGGTGAACTCGACGATGGGCATGCGAATCTGCCGATAGCCGTAGGTGTCCAGAAGGCCGGCCACCTTGCCTTCGAAATAACGCCACAGGGGCGTCTGCTCCGGCAGGATGTCGTTCATGCCACGAATGGCTTGCAAAGTCTTGCTCACGAATGGTCCTTAGAAATCTCGATTAGCCGCGCGCGATCAGCGCTGCGTCGGCTTCGACCTTTTCGGCCGCCTTCTGCCGGATGAGTCGTTCCAACTTTTCCACCAGGTTGTCATTGGTCAGTTTCTGCGCCGGCTTGCCGTCGATGTAGATCAGGTTCGGCGTACCGCCGGTCAAGCCGACGTGGGCTTCCTTGGCTTCACCCGGCCCATTGACCACGCAGCCGATCACGGCCACGTCCAACGGCACCAGCAGGTCTTCGAGGCGGCCTTCCAGCTCGTTCATGGTCTTGACCACGTCGAAGTTCTGCCGCGAGCAGCTCGGGCAGGCGATGAAGTTGATGCCCCGCGAGCGCAGGCGCAGCGACTTGAGGATGTCGTAGCCCACCCGCACTTCTTCGACCGGGTCGGCCGCCAGCGAGATGCGAATGGTGTCGCCGATACCGTCGGCCAGCAGCATGCCCAGGCCCACGGCGGATTTCACCGTGCCGGAGCGCAGGCCGCCCGCTTCGGTGATGCCCAGGTGCAGCGGCTGGACGATCTGGCGGGCCAGCAACCGATAGGCTTCGACAGCCATGAACACGTCGCTGGCTTTCACGCTGACCTTGAAGTCCTGGAAATTCAGGCGATCGAGGTGTTCCACGTGACGCAGCGCCGACTCGACCAGCGCCGCCGGAGTCGGCTCGCCGTACTTCTTCTGCAGGTCCTTCTCCAGCGAACCGGCGTTGACGCCGATGCGAATCGGGATGCCACGGTCGCGGGCGGCATCGACCACGGCCTTGACCCGATCTTCGCGGCCGATGTTGCCGGGGTTGATGCGCAGGCAATCGACGCCCAGTTCGGCAACGCGCAAGGCGATCTTGTAGTCGAAGTGGATATCGGCCACCAGCGGTACGCTGACCTGCTGCTTGATCCGGCCGAATGCCTCGGCAGCGTCCATGTCCGGCACCGAGACCCGGACGATGTCCACGCCGGCGTCGACCAGGCGCTGGATTTGCGCGACCGTGGCGGCGACGTCGTTGGTATCGGTATTGGTCATGCTCTGTACGGCAATGGGGGCATCGCCACCCACCGGTACAGAGCCCACCCAGATTTTGCGCGACTCGCGGCGTTTGATCGGGGATTCACCGTGCATGCGTTATTGCCCCAGTTTCAGGCGAGCAGTCTCGCCGGAGGTAAATGGTGCGACGTCGACAGGCTGGCCGTTGTAGCTGACCTGAGCGCCCCGGGCATAGCCCAGGCGTACGGCCAGTGGCGGCTTGCCGCTGACCTGGACCTTGTCGCCGTTGCGTTTGATGCCGCTGGACAGAACCTTGCCGTTGGCGTCGGTCACCTGAATCCAGCAGTCGGCGACGAAATTGATGCTGAGCTGACCGGCACCGGCGACCACGGCAGGGGCCGTCGTCTCGGCCGGGACCGCAGGCACCGCCGGCGTGGCCGGTGTGCTGGCGACGGGCGCGGTGGTCACTGGCGCGGGTGCAGTGGCAGGCACGCCGGGCGCGACCGCCGTGCTGCCGGTGGTCGGTTCGGCCGCTGGGGTCACGGGCTCCAGGCTCAGGGCGGTGGATTGCCCCTCGCTCGGCGCCGTGCTGGCGGCATCGGCTGCGGCTTGATCTTCAGGCTCGTCGAGCGGGTGGATCTGCGTGGTGCCGTCGGCACTCTCGACCTCGACATGCTCCATCGCCAGGCCGGCCTGGTCCTTGCCGCGCAGGGCCGACTGGTCCTGCCACCAGAGAAAGCCTCCGCCCACCAGCGCCAACACCAGCAGCAGGCTGACGATGCGCAACAGGTTGTGCGACAGCCGACCGGGTTCCTCGATACGCCCCAGGCCATGCACGTCGCTGCCTTGCGCGTTGGTGCCGGTGTACTGGTCGAACTGTTGCACCAGGGCGGCCTGGTCCATGCCCAGCAATTTGGCGTAGGCACGGATGTAGCCCCGGGAAAATGTGTGTCCGGGCAATTTGTCGAATGCGCCTGCCTCGAGATTGCTCAAGGAGGTCGTGGTCAGATTCAGCTTGCTCGCCACCTCGGGAAGCAACCAGCCCTTGCTTTCACGGGCCTGACGCAGGGTTTCACCGGGATTCACACGAGTGCCTGCTACAACTTCGGGATGCGCCGCTTTCATCATTGCTCCGACAGGTATTGCTGATATTCCGGCGTACCGGGATAGAGTCTCTTCAATTGCAGGCCAAAACTGGCAGCCTTGTTCTTGTCTTCGTAAATCTTCGCCAGGCGCGTGCCGAGCAGCAGGCTGCGGGCGTTCTGCTCACTGAGTTGACTGAACCGGTCGTAGTAGTCCTTGGCTGGCACATAATGCCTGTCTTCGTAAGATATCTCAGCCATTTCCAGCAGGGCACGTGGCTGTTGGCGGTTAAGCCTCAGGGCACGCTCCAGATTCTGCCGGGCCAACTCGCGATCGCCCAGCGCCACGGCGGTCATGCCGAGGTTTTCGTACACCCGCGAACGCTCCGGGTAAAGGTTGTCGGCCACCGCTTTTTCGAACATCGCGTAGGCCTCGGCGTAGCGCTTCTGCTCGTACAGGAAACTGCCGTAGTTGTTGAGGATACGGGCGTCGCTGCGGCTGGACAGGGCTTTCTTGTAGTGCTGCTCCGCCAGCTCGGGGTCCATCTCAGCCTGGAACACCATGGCCAGCGCCGCGTTAGCGTCGGCATCCGAGCTGTCGAGCTCGATCGCACGCTTGAGCGGCACCTTGGCACGTTCGGTATTGCCTTCCTGAAGATACCCCAACCCCAACTGCACGTAGGCCTGACGCGCCTCGTCACGCCCCTGGCGGGTTTCCATCGGGTTGATCTTGCCCGTGGAAATACAGCCCGACAGCAAAGCGAATGCGAGCAGCAGCGCAACGCGCAGGGTCATGGAGTTCCTCTCTTCAAGTCCGAGGGGCAGCGGTCTGCGGTACATCCACTTCGGCGCCCAACTGGCGCACGGCGATGTAGCGCTCACTGCGCCGGGTGCGGTCCATCACCTGCCCGACCAACTGGCCGCAGGCCGCGTCGATATCTTCGCCACGGGTCGTGCGCACGGTGACATTGAAACCGGCCTGGTGCAAATGGTCCTGGAAACGACGGATCGCGTTGTTGCTCGGGCGCTCGTAACCGGAGTGCGGAAACGGGTTGAACGGGATCAGGTTGATCTTGCACGGCACGGTCTTGAGCAGCTCGACCATTTCCACGGCGTGTTCGAGCTTGTCGTTGACGTCCTTGAGCAGCGTGTACTCGATCGTCAGCACACGCTTTTCGCCCAATGCCGACATGTAGCGCTGGCACGCGTCGAGCAACACCTTGAGCGGGTATTTCTTGTTGATCGGCACCAGTTCGTTGCGCAGCGCGTCGTTCGGCGCGTGCAGCGACAGGGCCAGGGAGACGTCAATGTGCTTGGCCAGCTCATCGATCATCGGCACCACGCCTGAGGTGGACAACGTCACCCGGCGCTTGGAAATGCCATAGCCGAGGTCGTCCATCATCAGGTGCATGGCGGCCACGACGTTGTCGAAGTTCAGCAGCGGCTCGCCCATGCCCATCATCACCACGTTGGTGATGGCACGGTCGACGGTCGCCGGGACACTGCCGAAGGATTTGTTGGCGATCCACACTTGGCCGATGACTTCGGCGGCCGTGAGATTGCTGTTGAAGCCCTGTTTGCCCGTGGAGCAGAAACTGCAGTCCAGGGCGCATCCGGCCTGGGACGAAACGCACAAGGTGCCGCGCTTGCCCTGGGGGATGTAAACGGTCTCGACGCAGCTACCGGACGCCACGCGCACCACCCATTTACGGGTGCCGTCGCTGGAGATGTCCTCGCTGACCACTTCGGGGCCGCGGATCTCGGCACAGGCCTTGAGCTTTTCGCGCAAGGCCTTGCCAACGTTGGTCATGGCATCGAAATCGTCCACGCCAAAATGGTGAATCCATTTCATGACCTGACCGGCACGAAAGCGCTTCTCCCCGATCGAGTCGAAGAACTTTTCCATTTCCGGTTGAGTCAGGCCCAACAGGTTCGTCTTGCCAGTCATGTCATTCATGGTTTCACCTTCACCCATTCGCCTTAGCGAGTGCGTGCACAGACTTCGTCGTCTGCGAAGAAGTAAGCGATTTCGCGAGCAGCGGCGGTTTCGGAGTCCGAACCGTGTACAGCGTTGGCGTCGATGGAATCGGCGAAGTCGGCGCGGATGGTGCCGGCAGCTGCTTCTTTAGGGTTGGTGGCGCCCATCAGCTCGCGGTTTTTGGCAATGGCGTTCTCGCCTTCCAGAACCTGCACGACAACCGGGCCGGAGATCATGAATGCAACCAGATCACCGAAGAAGCCACGTTCTTTGTGCTCAGCGTAGAAGCCTTCAGCCTCGGCCTTGGACAGTTGCTTCATTTTCGACGCAACAACTTGCAGACCGGCGTCCTCGAAACGGGAAACGATCTTGCCAACGACATTTTTTGCAACGGCATCAGGCTTGATGATGGAGAAAGTACGTTGAACAGCCATGTGAAACTCCAGGAACGTGATTGAAGCGAAAAATTAAACCCGCGAATTATACGCGGGTTCTGTTCTGTTGCCTAACAGCAGGGACCAGTTTAGTCGGCTTCTTCGATCCACAAGGCCTGCACTGCCTCGAGGACCTTCTCGCCGCACCGCCCGGAGGTGTTGTCGAACCCCTCCAGCGCCATGATCCATTGCTGCAACTGGACGAAATTGACGTATCTCGGGTCGACCTCCGGCTTGGTTTCAGCCAGGTCTTCGGCAATACGTTGTACATCATTCCAACCAAACGTCATGTCGACACCTCGGTCAGTGCGGTGCTTCGGCCGCATGGTTCAGGGAATATTTCGGAATTTCCACCGTCAGGTCCTCGGTGCCGACCACGGCCTGACACGTCAGGCGCGAATGCGGCTCCAGGCCCCAGGCGCGATCGAGGTAGTCTTCCTCGAGATCGTCGGCTTCATTGAGCGAATCGAAACCTTCGCGAATGATGCAATGGCACGTGGTGCAGGCGCAAACGCCGCCGCAGGCACTTTCGATCTCGATGTGGTGGTCGTGCGCGACTTCGAGAATCGATTTGCCGGTTTCGGCCTCGACCACGAGACCGTCCGGGCAATGCTCGGCATGGGGCAGAAAGATGATCTGCGGCATCAGTTATTCCTCGATTTCATTCAAGTTGCGCCCCGACAGAGCGTCTTTGACCGCGCCGTTCATGCGACGGGCAGCGAAGGCGTCGGTGACCTGCGACAACAGCTTGGTGTGCTGCTCGATGGCCGGGCCATCGTTGCCGCCCACCAGCGCGCGCAATTCATCCATTTGCAGGCCGATGACCATGCGCTCTTCCTCGTCGAGCAGGCGCTCGCCATCAGCCTCCAGCGCCGCCTGCACGGCTTCGAGCAGGCGTTCGGCGTCGACCTGATGTTCGCGCAACTGTCGCGCGACCTTGTCATCGCCCGCGTATTGGAACGAGTCTTTAAGCATTTTGGCGATTTCGCCATCGGTCAGGCCATAGGACGGCTTGACCTGGATGCTGGCCTCTACGCCCGAGCCCAGTTCACGCGCCGAAACGCTGAGCAGGCCATCGGCGTCGACCTGGAAGGTGACGCGAATTTTCGCCGCACCCGCGACCATCGGCGGAATACCGCGCAGCTCGAACCGTGCCAGGGACCGGCAGTCGCTGATCAACTCACGCTCGCCTTGCAGCACGTGAATCTTCATGGCCGACTGGCCGTCCTTGTAAGTGGTGAAATCCTGGGCACGGGCGACCGGAATGGTGGTGTTGCGCGCAATCACCTTTTCCATCAGCCCGCCCATGGTCTCCAGCCCCAGGGACAGCGGGATCACGTCCAGCAGCAACAACTCGCCGCCGTCGCGCTTGTTGCCGGCCAGGGTATCGGCCTGGATCGCGGCACCGATGGCCACCACTTGATCCGGGTCGATCTCGGTCAGCGGTTCGCGCCCGAACAGTTCGGCCACGGCAGTGCGCACACGCGGCACGCGAGTGGAGCCGCCGACCATGACCACAGCGCCGATTTCCTCGACATCCAGGGACGCGTCGCGCACGGCACGCCGGCAGGCTTTCAGGCTGCGCGCAACCATTGGCTCGATCAGCGCATCGAAGCCCTCGCGGGTCAATGTGCTCGACCAGTCGCGATAGCTCACCTCGACCGCAGGTGCCACCGACAGGCTTTCCTTGGCGGCGCAGGCGACTTGCAGCAACTCGCGCTGGTCGCCGGGCGCCAGGTCGGCAGACACACCGGCCTGCTCGACGATCCAGCCGGCGATGGCGTGATCGAAATCGTCGCCGCCCAGGGCACTGTCGCCACCGGTGGCCAGCACCTCGAACACCCCGCCAGTCAGGCGCAGGATAGAAACGTCGAACGTGCCACCACCCAGGTCATAGATGGCGACCAGGCCTTCGGCGTGCTGATCCAGGCCATAGGCCACGGCTGCAGCCGTCGGCTCGTTGAGCAGGCGCAGCACATTGAGGCCGGCCAGCGTGGCGGCGTCTTTGGTGGCCTGGCGCTGGGCGTCGTCGAAATAGGCGGGAACGGTGATGACCGCACCGACCAGATCACCGCCCAGCGCCGCCTCTGCGCGGACGCGCAGCACCTTGAGGATTTCAGCCGACACCTCGACCGGGCTTTTCGGCCCTTGAACGGTGTCGATGAACGGCATGTGCGACTCGCCGCCCACGAAGCGGTAGGGCAATTGCTCGCCCAACTGCTTCACGTCGCCCAGGCCGCGGCCCATCAGACGCTTGACGGACATCACCGTGTTGAACGGGTCGCTGGCGGCGGCAGCCTTGGCCGCCGTACCCACTTCGACACGATCGGCGCGATAACGCACGGCCGACGGCAGGATGACTTCACCCTGTGCATCGGCCAGCGGTTCGGAAAGGCCGCTGCGCAAGGCGGCGACCAGCGAATTGGTAGTGCCCAAGTCTATCCCGACCGCCAGGCGACGCTGGTGGGGTTGGGGACTCTGGCCGGGCTCGGCGATTTGCAGTAGGGCCATGCTTATCTGAATATCAGGCGTGCAGCCGTAGCGACACTGGGTTAATCGTCGAGGCGCTCTTCGAGCTGGCGCACTTCGTAGGAGAGCTTGTCGAGAAACTGCATGCGGCGCATCAGGCGTTCGGCCTGTTCACGTTGCGCAGCATCGTTCCAGCAAGCGGCGAAGCTGTCGTCCAGTTCACCTTGAGCTGTCTTGAGGCGGCGCTTGAACACTGCCACGCCGGCCAGGTCCGCGCTGTCCTGCAGGTCCTCGAGCTCCTCGCGCAACTGCATCTGCTGCATCAGGAACTCGGGGTCGTGCACAGTGACTTCCTGGGCGACCTCGGGACCGCTGATCGACAGCAGATAACGCGCACGGCGCGGCGGCGCCTTGAGAGTCTGGTAGGCCTCGTTCAGGGCCGCGGACTTTTCCAGGGCCTGACGCTGCTCGGCAGCGGAAGCATCGGCAAAGCGGTCAGGATGCACCTCGCGGGCCAGCTCGCGGTAACGAACGGCCAACTGGTCGAGGTCCAGGCGAAACGCCGGCTTGAGGTCGAACAACGCGTAATGACAGGGAGTACCCACGACAAGCCTCAGATGTTGAAGCTTTCGCCGCAGCCACATTCACCGCGCACGTTGGGATTGTTGAACTTGAAGCCTTCGTTCAACCCTTCGCGGACGAAGTCCAGCTCGGTGCCGTCCAGGTAGACCAGGCTCTTGGGGTCGATGATCACTTTGACACCGTGACTCTCGAACACCTCGTCCTCGCCTTCCGGAGCGTCGACGAACTCCAGCACATAGGCCAGGCCCGAACAGCCTGTGGTGCGTACGCCCAAGCGAATGCCGTCGCCCTTACCGCGGCCCGCCAACGAGCGGCGAACGTGATTGGCGGCGGCTTCTGTCATGCTGATAGCCATCGAGACTCCTTGAACCTGAAAGAATTGAGTTAAAGCAGACCTTTCTTCTGCTTGTAATCGCGAACAGCGGCCTTGATGGCGTCTTCAGCGAGTACCGAGCAGTGGATCTTCACCGGCGGCAACGCCAACTCTTCGGCCAACTGGGTGTTCTTGATGGTTTCGGCTTCGTCCAGGGTCTTGCCCTTCATCCACTCGGTGGCGAGGGAGCTGGAGGCGATGGCCGAACCGCAACCGTAGGTCTTGAACTTGGCGTCTTCGATGATGCCCTGCTCGTTGACACGGATTTGCAGACGCATCACGTCACCGCAGGCCGGAGCGCCGACCATGCCGGTGCCGACGTCTGCATCTTCGGCGTCCATCTTGCCGACGTTGCGCGGATTTTCGTAGTGGTCGATGACCTTTTCACTGTAAGCCATGGTACTTGATCCTCATCAGAAAGCCGTTCTTGGTGACGGCTACTTAGTGCGCCGCCCATTCGATTTTCGAAATGTCGACACCGTCTTTGTACATATCCCACAGCGGCGACAGAGCGCGCAGCTTGGTGACCGCCTCGCAGACTTTCTGCGCGGCATAATCGACTTCTTCTTCGGTGGTGAAGCGGCCGAAGGTAAAACGGATCGAGCTGTGCGCCAGTTCGTCGTTGCGGCCCAGGGCACGCAGTACGTACGAAGGCTCGAGCGACGCAGAGGTGCACGCCGAACCGGAAGACACTGCCAGGTCCTTGAGGGCCATGATCAGCGACTCGCCTTCGACGTAGTTGAAGGACAGGTTCAGGTTGTGCGGCACGCGAGCGCTCAGGCTGCCGTTGACGTACAGTTCTTCCAGATTCTCGACCTGACGGTAGAAACGATCGCTGAGCGCCTTGATGCGCACGTTTTCAGCGGCCATTTCTTCCTTGGCGATGCGGAAGGCTTCACCCATGCCGACGATCTGGTGGGTGGCCAGAGTGCCCGAACGCATGCCGCGCTCATGGCCACCGCCGTGCATGGCGGCTTCCAGGCGAACGCGGGGCTTGCGGCTGACGTACAGCGCGCCGATACCCTTGGGGCCGTAGGTCTTGTGCGCCGAGAACGACATCAGGTCGACTTTCAGCGCCGACAGATCGATCTCGACCTTGCCGGTCGACTGCGCGGCATCGACGTGGAACAGTACACCGCGCGAGCGGGTCAGCTCGCCAATGGCGGCGATGTCGTTGATCACACCGATTTCGTTGTTCACGTGAATGACCGACACCAGGATCGTGTCTTCGCGCAGGGCGGCTTCGATCATGGCGGCGGTGACCAGGCCATCGGTGCCCGGCTCCAGGTAGGTGATCTCGTAGCCTTCACGCTCCAGCTGACGCGTGGTGTCCAGGACCGCTTTATGCTCGATCTTGGTGGTGATGATGTGCTTGCCCTTGGTGTGGTAGAAATGCGCCACACCCTTGATCGCCAGGTTGTCGGACTCGGTGGCACCGCTGGTCCAGACGATTTCGCGAGGATCGGCGTGCACCAGGTCGGCGACCTGACGGCGAGCATTCTCAACGGCTTCTTCAGCCTTCCAGCCGAACACGTGGGAACGCGAGGCCGGGTTACCGAAGTTTCCCTCGACCGTCAGGCAGTCGATCATCTTTTGCGCGACACGCGGGTCGACCGGCGTGGTGGCGGAGTAATCGAGGTAAATCGGCAATTTCATTGAAAATCTCCTATCAGGCGGCAAACCTGAGCAATCTCATTCGACGGCGGACGTTTGGATCTTGTCCAGGTGCAGCGTCTTTGTGGTGTTGCAACGGCGCATGTCCTGGCGTTGCGCGACTTCTTGTACCTCACGGCGAGTGACAAGGTCGGCCAGGCTGATACCGCTCAAAAACTCGTGAATCTGCTGGCTGAGGTCGCACCACAAATGGTGGGTCAGACAGGTGTCACCGGCGTGGCAATCGCCCAGCCCCTGACATTTGGTCGCGTCGACCGATTCGTTGACCGCATCGATCACTTCGGCGACCTGAATACCTTCCATCTCGCGAGACAGCTGGTAGCCACCCCCGGGGCCTCGGACACTGGACACCAGGCTGCCACGGCGCAGTTTGGCGAACAGTTGCTCAAGGTAGGACAGGGAAATGCCCTGACGCTCGGAAATGTCGGCCAGGGACACCGGCCCATGCTGCGCGTGCAACGCCAGGTCAAGCATGGCAGTCACGGCGTATCGGCCTTTAGTGGTCAGTCGCATGGCGGGTACCAAGGGTTCTCGGAATGGGTGCCAGTATGCAATTCCCGAGTAATTAAGTCAACTATAAGACCTACTACGCCACTCGGGTTTAGCCGCAAAACGGCGGCGCAATGGTAGCAGAACTGAGCGCCCCTGCGACATTTTGCTACGCATGCCGCGCCGGGCCTCAGCCCGCAGCGCCGCCCGCCTGTGCTTTACCGACATCCTGCACGCAGTCGAAGTCTTCGTCGCGCAGCGGTGGCAGCTCTTTGGCGCAGTAGTCGCTGCCCAGCCGGGTCAGCGCGCCGCACACATCTTCCAGGCGGCCGTCCACGGCGTGCAGATGATCGAGCAACTGGCCAATGGCCCGCGCCACGGGGTCGGGCATGTCTTCGCCAACGCCATAGGCATCGAACCCGATCTTCTCGGCCATGGCCTTGCGTTTGGCGTCCTGCTCCACGTCCGGCTTGACGATGATGCGGCCCGGAATGCCCACGACAGTGGCGCCGGCCGACACCGGCTTGGTGACGACGGCATTGGAGCCGACCTTCGCCCCCGCCCCCACCGTGAATGGCCCAAGCACCTTGGCCCCGGCGCCCACCACCACACCGTCTTCCAGCGTCGGGTGGCGCTTGCCGGCATTCCAGCTGGTGCCGCCCAGGGTCACGCCCTGATACAGGGTGACGTCGTTGCCGATTTCAGCGGTCTCGCCGATGACGATGCCCATGCCATGGTCGATGAAGAACCGCCGACCGATCTTCGCCCCTGGGTGAATCTCGATGCCGGTGAGCCAGCGACCGAAGTTCGACGACAGCCGCGCCAGCCATTTGAAATCCATGCACCACAGTTTGTGCGACAGCCGATATACCCAGATGGCATGCATGCCCGGGTAGCACGTCAGCACCTCGAAGGCATTGCGCGCCGCCGGGTCGCGATGGAATACGCTCTGGATGTCTTCCCGCAAACGCTCGAACATTTACTGATCCTTCCGCTTATGCGGCTCACCGCGGGCAACCTTCTGGGTCTCGGTCAGAATGCCGCGCAAAATACTCATCTCCGATCGATCCACACCACTGCGGCTGTACAGCCGGCGCAGGCGCGCCATCAGGTGGCGCGGGTTGTCCAGATCGAGAAAACCGATGTCGACCAGGGTCTGCTGCAGATGGGCGTAGAACGATTCCAGCTCGTCGCTGGATGCCGCCTGGGTGCCCGGGTCCACGCGCTGCACCGTCGGCACCTGATCCTGCAGTGGCAGCCAGGCCATGCGCACTTCATAGCTGAGCACCTGCACCGCAGCCGCCAGGTTCAGCGAACTGAAATCCGGGTTCGACGGGATGTGCACGTGGAAGTGACAGCGCTGCAGTTCCTCGTTGGTCAGGCCCGAATGCTCGCGACCGAACACCAGCGCCACCTCGACGCCCTGCCCGGCCTGCTCGATGACCTTGGCGCCACACTCGCGCGGGCTGAGCAACGGCCACGGAATGCGCCGGTCGCGGGCACTGGTGCCCAGCACCAGGTTACAACCGACGAGGGCCTGCTCAAGGGTATCGACCACCTCGGCATTGGCCAGAATTTCGTCTGCCCCGGAGGCCCGTGCGTCGGCTTCCGGGCTGGGAAAGGCCTTGGGCTCGACCAGCACCAGACGCGACAGGCCCATGTTCTTCATGGCGCGCGCAGCCCCGCCAATGTTGCCTGGATGGCTGGTGTTGACCAGGACGACACGGATATTTTGCAGCAAGGCCGGCACTCACAGTCGGGGGTTATGGGGGGCAAATCTTACAGAACAGACCCCGGCAAGGCTACGACCCTCTTCTTGTCTTGAACTTTTCTGATAGAATGTTCGGCTTTCTTTAACGACCTAGGTGAAACGTCCATGCAGCCCATGCTGAATATCGCGCTGCGCGCCGCCCGCAGCGCCAGTGAATTGATTTTCCGCTCCATCGAGCGCCTGGATACCATCAAGGTCGATGAGAAAGACGCCAAGGACTATGTGTCCGAAGTCGATCGCGCGGCCGAACAGAAAATCATCGACGCCCTGCGCAAGGCCTACCCTACGCACGGCATCCTCGGCGAAGAAACCGGCCTGCACGCCGGCAGTGGCGAAGGCGCCGACTACCTGTGGGTCATCGACCCTCTGGACGGCACCACCAACTTCCTGCGCGGCGTGCCGCATTTCGCCGTCAGCATCGCCTGCAAATACCGCGGCCGCCTGGAGCACGCCGTGGTTCTGGACCCGGTGCGCCAGGAAGAATTCACCGCCAGCCGTGGCCGTGGCGCCCAGCTCAACGGCCGCCGCCTGCGCGTCAGCTCGCGCACCAGCCTGGAAGGCGCCCTACTGGGCACCGGCTTCCCGTTCCGTGACGACCAGATGGACAACCTGGACAACTACCTGGGGATGTTCCGCAGCCTGGTCGGCCAGACTGCCGGTATCCGTCGCGCTGGCGCCGCCAGCCTGGACCTGGCCTACGTGGCTGCCGGTCGTTTCGATGCGTTCTGGGAGTCGGGCCTGTCAGAATGGGACATGGCCGCCGGCGCACTGCTGATCCAGGAAGCAGGCGGCCTGGTCAGCGACTTCACCGGTGGTCACGACTTCCTTGAAAAGGGCCACGTGGTCGCGGGCAACACCAAATGCTTCAAAGCCGTGCTGACGGCCATCCAGCCGCACCTGCCGGCGTCGCTGAAGCGCTAAACGTTTCGCCACGCACAAAAAAACCGCCTGCCCTGGCGGTTTTTTTATGTGCCTGACCGCTTACTGCGCCTGCTGATTCTCGCTCAGAATCAGTTGCCCCTGCTTGTTGACCGGAATCTGCGAGCCAGGATCGCGGTTCATGCGCACCTGCCCCACCTTGCCGTCCAACTGATACTTCACGTTATAGCCGACGACCTTGTCGCTGATGTCATTGACGGTATTGCAACGGGTTTGCGTGGTGCTGTAGGTGTCGCGGTTCTGCATGCCTTCCTGAACCTTGTTACCCGCATAACCGCCGCCCACTGCGCCGGCGACCGTAGCGATCTTCTTGCCGTTGCCGCCACCCACCTGGTTGCCCAGCAAGCCACCGGCGACCGCGCCTATCACGCTGCCGACGATCTGGTGCTGGTCCTGCACCGGCTTCTGCCGAGTGACGGTCACGTCCTTGCACACTTCACGAGGCGTTTTCACTTGTTCCTTGACCGGCTCCACAGCCAATACATCGGCATATTCCGGGCCGCTTTTAACGAGGCTGTAGGTCGCGACAGCACCCCCGGCAGTCACACCGACAGCACCCAACACTGCACCAACCAGCAACGATTTGTTCACGTGAACCTCCTGACTACGATAACGGGACGGTGCCCGCGATACTCCTAGCCTTGGAGCGAAAAAAAAGGCCCGAGTTCAACACTCGGGCCTTTTTGCCTTACAGCCGGTCAGATACGGGACAATCAAGGACGATCGTCGACCTTCTCGGTAGTAGCCGGGGGAATCAGGTCTTCACTGCTCAGGTTCAGCCAGATCAGCACCACGTTGGCGATGTAGATCGACGAGTAGGTACCCGCCATGACCCCGATGAACAGCGCAATGGAGAAGCCGAACAGGTTGTCGCCGCCGAAGAACAGCAGCGCCGCCAGGGCCAGCAAGGTCGACACCGAGGTGGCGATGGTGCGCAGCAGGGTCTGGGTGGTCGAGACGTTGATGTTCTCGATCAGCGACGCCTTGCGCATCACCCGGAAGTTCTCGCGAACCCGGTCGAATACCACGATGGTGTCGTTGAGCGAATAACCAATGATCGCCAGCACCGCCGCCAGCACCGTCAGGTCGAAGGTGATCTGGAAGAACGACAGGATACCCACGGTCACGATCACGTCGTGCACCAGGGAAATGATCGCACCCACGGCGAACTTCCACTGGAAGCGGAACGCCAGGTAGATCAGTACGCCGCCCAGGGCCAGCAGCATGCCCAGGCCGCCCTGATCACGCAGTTCTTCACCCACCTGCGGGCCCACGAACTCGACCCGCTTGACCGTTGCCGGGTTGTCTCCACCGGCGGCGCGCAAGGCATTGGCCACTTCGGTGCCCAGTTGCGGGTCTTCGCCCGCCATGCGCACCAACAGGTCGGTGGTGGCGCCGAAGTTCTGCACCACGGCCTCGTGGTAGCCGGCCTCGACCAGTTGATCACGCACTTGCTGCAGGTTGGCGGGCTTCTCGTAGGTCAGCTCGATGAGCGTACCGCCGGTGAAGTCCAGACCGTAGTTGAGCCCCTTTTGCCACATGCTGAAGAATGCCAGCAGGGTGAGGGCCATGGTGATGGCGAACGCAATATTGCGCACGCCCATGAAGTTGATGGTACGTAACATGGCAGCCCCTTAAATCCACAACTTCTTGAAGTCACGACCGCCGAAGGTCATGTTGACCATCGCGCGGGTCACCATGATGGCCGTGAACATCGAGGTAAAGATCCCGAGGGACATGGTCACCGCAAACCCTTTGACCGGGCCGGTGCCCATGGCGTAGAGAATGCCGCCCACCAGCAACGAGGTCAGGTTGGCGTCGATGATCGCGGTGTAGGCGCGGTCGAAACCTTCGTTGATCGCCCGCTGCACGGTCATGCCGTTGGCCAGCTCCTCGCGAATCCGCGAGAAGATCAGCACGTTGGCGTCCACCGCCATGCCCATGGTCAACACGATACCGGCGATACCCGGCAAGGTCAGGGTCGCACCCAGCAGCGACATCAGCGCCAGCAGCATGACCATGTTGAAGGCCAGGGCCACGGTGGCGATCACACCGAAGAAGCGGTAGATGGCGATGATGAACAGCGACACGAACAGCATGCCCCACAGCGATGCATCGATACCCTTGGTGATGTTGTCGGCACCCAGGCTCGGGCCGATGGTGCGCTCTTCGGCGAAGTACATCGGCGCCGCCAGACCACCGGCACGCAGCAGCAGGGCCAGCTCGGACGACTCACCCTGACCGTCCAGGCCGGTGATGCGGAACTGGCTGCCCAATGGCGACTGGATGGTCGCCAGGCTGATGATTTTCTTCTCTTCGGTGAACGTCTGCTGCGCGACTTCCTTCTCGACGCCGTTGACCATCTGCTTCACATAGCGAGTGGTCGGACGTTGCTCGATGAAGATCACCGCCATGCTGCGACCGACGTTGCTGCGCGTGGCGCGGCTCATCAGTTCGCCACCGTGGCCATCCAGGCGGATGTTCACTTGCGGACGACCGTGCTCGTCATAGCTCGCCTGCGCATCGGTGACCTGGTCACCGGTGATGATCAGGCCACGCTCGACAGCGGCCGGCGGACGATTGCCTTCGCGGAACTCGAACGTCTCGGTGGTTGCACGCGAGTCGTCCGGGCCGGCGCCCAGGCGGAATTCCAGGTTGGCGGTCTTGCCGAGGATACGCTTGGCTTCGGCGGTGTCCTGCACGCCCGGCAATTCGACCACGATGCGGTTGGCACCCTGGCGCTGCACCAGCGGCTCGGCCACGCCCAGCTCGTTGACCCGGTTACGCACGGTGGTCAAGTTCTGCTTGATCGAGTACTCGCGGATCTCGGTGATCTTCGCCTGGGTCATTGCCAGGCGCAGTACCGACAGCTCGTTGCGCTGGCTGGCGGTGACGTCGAAGTCGGTGAAATTCTTGCGGATCAGGGCTTGAGCCTGGTCGCGGGTAGCCGTGTCGGTGAAGCCCAGTTGAACGGCGCCATCTTGCTGCGGCAGGCTGCGATAACGCACGCGCTCTTTACGCAACAGGGTTTTGACTTCGCCTTCGTAGACTTTCATGCGCGCATCGAGCGCCTTGTCCATGTCCACTTCCAGCAGGAAGTGCACACCACCGGACAAGTCCAGGCCCAGCTTCATCGGGCTGGCGCCCAGGTTGCGCAACCAGGTCGGCGTGGTCGGGGCCAGGTTCAGCGCCACCACGTAGTCGTCGCCCAGTACCTTGCGCACGACATCCTTGGCCGGCAGTTGGTCTTCGGCCTTGGTCAGGCGCAGCAAACCGCCCTTGCCATTCTCGGCCAGGGAACTGCCCTTGACCTGAATACCTGCATCGCTCAGCCCTTTGCTGACGCGGTCCAGGTCGGCCTGATTGACTTGCAGCGCAGTGCTCGCGCCGCTGACCTGGATGGCCGCGTCATCAGGATAGAGATTGGGTGCGGAATAAATAAAACCGATCGCCAGTACGGCCACGATCAGCAGGTATTTCCACAGAGGGTATTTGTTCAGCATCACGCCGCCCGTTCAAGACGCGGGGCGCCTTGCGCGCCCCGTCGATTGGTAAAATGGTGCAACTTAGATCGCTTTCAGCGTGCCCTTGGGCAGGGTCGCAGCGATCGAGCCTTTCTGGATCTTCAGCTCGACGGTGTCGGACACTTCGATCACGACGAAGTCATCGGTGACTTTGTTGATCTTGCCGGCGATGCCGCCAGTGGTCACTACTTCGTCGCCTTTCTGCAGACCGCCCAGCAGGTTTTTCTGCTCTTTGGCACGCTTGGCCTGTGGACGCCAGATCATCAGGTAGAAGATGACCAGGAAGCCCACCAGGAAAATCCACTCGAAACCAGTACCAGCCGGGCCGGCAGCAGGGGCTGCGGCGTCCGCGTATGCGGCAGGGATCAAAAAGCTCATGTAGCGCTCCAGTTGCTAAGAAGTTGACTTATATAGTTTTATGAAACTCAGTCCAAGGGCGGCACAGGCAGCCCGCGCTTGGCATAGAAGGCATCGACAAAGGCGGCCAATGTACCCTGTTGAATAGCCTCGCGCAAACCAGCCATCAGCACCTGGTAATGACGCAAATTGTGGATGGTATTCAACATGCTACCCAGCATTTCCCCGCACTTGTCCAAATGGTGCAGATACGCGCGGGAGAAGTTGCAACAGGTGTAGCAGTCGCAGGTTGGGTCCAGCGGCGAATCATCGTGGCGATGAAACGCGTTGCGGATCTTCAGCACGCCGGTGTCGATGAACAGATGCCCGTTGCGCGCGTTGCGCGTGGGCATCACGCAATCGAACATGTCGACCCCGCGGCGAACACCCTCGACCAAGTCTTCCGGTTTGCCTACCCCCATAAGGTAACGAGGTTTGTCAGCTGGCATCTGCCCGGGCAGGTAGTCGAGCACCTTGATCATTTCGTGCTTGGGCTCGCCCACCGACAAGCCACCGATGGCCAGGCCGTCGAAGCCGATCTTGTCCAGCCCTTCCAGCGAGCGCATGCGCAGGTTCTCGTGCATGCCGCCCTGGACGATGCCGAACAGCGCTGCGGTGTTCTCGCCATGGGCGTCCTTGGAGCGCTGCGCCCAGCGCAACGACAGCTCCATGGAAATGCGCGCCACGTCTTCGTCGGCCGGGTACGGCGTGCACTCGTCGAAGATCATCACGATGTCCGAGCCCAGGTCACGCTGCACCTGCATCGACTCTTCAGGCCCCATGAACACCTTGGCGCCATCGACCGGAGAGGCGAAGGTCACGCCCTCCTCCTTGATCTTGCGCATGGCGCCCAGGCTGAACACCTGAAAGCCGCCGGAGTCGGTCAGAATCGGGCCTTTCCACTGCATGAAGTCGTGCAGGTCGCCGTGGGCCTTGATCACTTCGGTGCCCGGGCGCAGCCACAGGTGGAAGGTGTTGCCCAGAATGATCTGCGCGCCAGTGGCCTCGATGTCACGCGGCAACATGCCCTTGACCGTGCCATAGGTGCCCACCGGCATGAAGGCCGGGGTCTCGACCACGCCACGCGGGAAGGTCAGACGCCCGCGACGGGCCTTGCCGTCGGTGGCAAGCAGTTCGAAGGACATGCGACAGGTGCGGCTCATTGTGAATCCTCGGGCGCACTGTCCTGGGGAGCTTGCGGCGCCAAATTGCGGGTGATGAACATGGCATCACCGTAACTGAAGAAGCGGTACTCATTGGCCACCGCCGCCTGATAGGCCGCCATGGTTTGTGGATAACCCGCGAACGCCGAGACCAGCATCAACAGCGTGGACTCCGGCAAGTGAAAGTTGGTGACCAGCGCGTCGACCACATGAAACGGCCGCCCCGGATAGATGAAAATGTCCGTGTCGCCGCTGAACGGCTTGAGTTCACCGTCGCGCGCTGCGCTTTCCAGCGAACGCACACTGGTGGTGCCCACGGCAATCACCCGCCCGCCACGCGCCTTGCAGGCCTGCACCGCCTCCACCACCGCCGGGCTGACTTCCAGCCACTCTTTATGCATGTGATGGTCTTCGATACGCTCCACGCGCACCGGCTGGAACGTGCCGGCGCCTACATGCAGGGTCACGAAAGCGGTGTGCACGCCCATCGCCTCGATCTGCGCCAGCAGCGCCTGATCGAAATGCAACCCGGCCGTGGGCGCCGCCACCGCGCCCGCGCGATCGGCATACACCGTTTGATAGCGCTCGCGATCGGCGCCCTCATCCGGGCGGTCTATATAAGGAGGCAACGGCATGTGCCCGACCCGGTCGAGCAACGGCAACACCTCTTCGTTGAAGCGCAGCTCGAACAACGCGTCATGCCGCGCCACCATCTCGGCCTCGCCGCCGCCGTCGATCAGAATCGAAGAACCCGGCTTGGGCGACTTGCTCGAACGCACGTGCGCCAGCACCCGATGGCTGTCCAGCACGCGCTCGACCAGCACTTCCAGCTTGCCGCCCGACGCCTTCTGGCCGAACAACCGCGCCGGAATCACCCGGGTATTGTTGAACACCATCAGGTCGCCCGGCTGCAGATAGCCTGGCAGGTCGATGAACTGACGATGCGACAACGCCCCGCTCGGCCCATCGAGGACCAGCAGGCGACTGCCGTGGCGCTCGGCCAGCGGATGGCGAGCGATCAGGGAATCCGGGAGTTCGAAAGAAAAGTCGGCAACGCGCATGATGGTGTTCGGTCGTAAGGGCCGGAAATTCTAGCAAAAATCTTTAAAAATCACCATGAAACGTGATTGACCAACGGTCGGCCCCTCTCTATACTTCGCCGCCACAAGCCCTGATGGCGGAATTGGTAGACGCGGCGGATTCAAAATCCGTTTTCGAAAGGAGTGGGAGTTCGAGTCTCCCTCGGGGCACCAAATAGCAGTATCTGAGAGTCTCTACCAGGCTTTCGGGAATAGAAAAACCGGCCATTCGAGCCGGTTTTTTTGTGCGTGGTTGTTTGCCACGTTCGTGTTCAAACCATTCCAGATACATCCATGTATAGAGTTTTTGCGCTGCCTGGGATTCGCCCCGATTGGCCGCGTTGGAATGCGTCACCGGTTCAGACCTCGGCTGGAGCTGCGCAATGGCCCGCTTCCCAATCCCGCAAGGTGCCCTGCTTGGGACTGGAGACGCGGCATGCTGCCTAAATCCAGACTTCGACTAACCTAACCTTCCCAATCGGCCTGGAGTTTTCTGTATTTCTCACTCACAGGTACTCCTCGTCAGGTCCAGCGTCACCTGCAGACGGCCAGTGATCAAAGACTCTCCCGCTTCAATAGCAGGGTCAGGTATGTCAACGAAACGGCTGACACACCAGGCCGGCTCGCGGTGACTATTGGGTGCCGTTAATGGCGAAGTCGAAGATGTGGTAGCTCTTGATTTCATTGCACACCACTTGCTGGCGATATCGTGCATTCAATGGGCGGTTCAGAATAAACGGCACCCGAGTTTCGGTGACCCCACCATGGGTACGCAGGCGATTGCCTTTCAGCCCTTCCAAATCATGCAATTTTGCCGAACTGCCGATACACACATCCTTGCGCGACACGACGACCACGTCCGCTTCGCGGTCCTCCGGCAGGTCAAACAGGCGGCAGGCAGTCTGCTTGTCCAATGACAGGTCGATACCGTCGATAGCCGCTACGCAATCTATTACTGCCCGGACGCTGACATTCCCGCGTGTCCAAACGCGTACAAAACCACCCAGGGCGCCGTGGTGGGCAACGAAGGTTCGAATTCCACGACCTGCTGGCCCGCTACACCGCTAATGCAACGCTATACGACACCTACCGCCGTCTGGTGGTGCAACGTAAGCTGTTCCGCAGTTACTCATTGCGCCACAGCTCAGAAACTATCGATCTCTCATTGCAGGAACACCCGGCCATTTTCGACGCGATAGCAGCAGGTGATTCGGCGTTGGCTGGCGAGCGTCTGCGGCAACACTCCACTGACAGCTTAGAGAGGCTGCGGGTAGCTGTTAGTAGCTGAGCCCGTTCGAAGGTTGAAACGCGGAATGATTAATATGCGTTTCTGGCCGGTGGCTGCCTGTTGTGGGTGGCAGCTGTCGGCAGCGGACATCCACTGGACAAGCGTTCGCTTGCTCAGGGCAATCTCAACCACCTTAGAGCTCGCCCGTTAGAAACTGCGCCCGACCCAACCCGAAGCTCCAGTGGTCATCACGATTGGTCACCACTGAAACCACTACATCAGTTGCAGCAATGCCGCATTTCTCTTCAAGCGCAGCTACCAGCAGTGCATAAAAGCGCTGTTTCATTTCAATGCTGCGCGGCCTGCTGATAGCCGTTATCACCACGACGCGGTCCGTGCGCTCGAAACCGAGCCCGGTGATGAGGTGTCAACGCCGCCATTCCTCGATCAGCGTATTCATCAGATCCTCGGCGGGTAATTCGCGCGCCATGGGGGCTCCTTGCCCGGCCCAATGTGCAGCGAATTCATGATTGCCCTTCTTGGCAGCCGCTGCAGACAGCCTCTTTGCAGCGTCGTATGCAATCGGATAGGCCGCCACCTGGGTTTGCGAGCCCATGTCCAGATGCTGAATAAACTGATTCACTATCCCGCGTGCTGGGCGACCAGAGAAAACCGAGGTCAACCGGGTATGGGAGGCCTGCTCACTTCGCAGTGCGGCTCGATAGCCCTCGTTCGCCGCAGACTCCGGGCACAGGATAAATGCAGTACCAAGCTGAGCCGCTGCAGCTCCTAGCTCCAGCGCTGCATGAATCCCCTGCCCGTCCATGATTCCACCTGCCGCGATGATCGGAAGGTCTGTGTTCTTGACCAAGAGTCGAACGAGCACCGGCATCGTCAACTGCTCGTCGACAGCGTCCAGGTCAAACACCCCCCGGTGCCCACCTGCCTCGATGCCTTGAGCCACAATCGCATCAATGCCCAGTCTTTGGATCTGCCTTGCTTCATCAAGGTTAGTCGCGGTAGCCAACGTGCAGATGCCTTCATTTTTCAGCAAGCTGACCTGCTGCGCCGTGGGCAGGCCGAAATGGAAGCTCACCACAGCAGGGCGCTCTTCGAGAAGCATCTGAAAAACCTCTTCGTCCGCGATAAAACTCTTATAAATTTCGTTCAGCGAGGTCGGCACATCCATCTCGCACTCCTGAAACAAAGGCTCCATGCGTTGCAGCCACGCTCTCTCCAGGGGCTCATTGCGCAGGGCGGGTGCGTGACAAAAGACATTCACATTGAATGGTTTTGAGGTGAGGGCTTTAGTTCGCGCAATCATCTCTTTCGCCTGTGAAACACCGCTAGCTCCGATCCCAATGGAACCCAATCCCCCTGAATTCGATACCGCGGCAGCCAACTCTGGCGTCGCTACACCGGCCATCGGAGCCTGGATGATGGGGTAGATGCGCAAACGAGCAGCAAAAGAACTAAAAACACTCATTAATCTGAACTCCCGCTAGACGAGTACGAAATCGATGGAGGTTGATTGTTCTCGAAACAAGAATAGAATAACCTAATCATTACCAAAAGGGGAATCGAGTGGATCTTGAGTCGTTACGGATTTTTAGCAGCGTCGCCAGTGATTTAAGCGTTACGCGCGCCGCCAGCAGGTTGGGACGCGCGCCCTCGAACGTGACCACTCGCATTCAACAGCTTGAAGCGGAATTGGGGGTGGAGCTCTTCGTTCGGACCGGCAAACGCATGGCGCTATCGACCTCGGGAGAGCAATTTGTAGGCTATGCGCAGCGGATCCTCTCGCTGGAAGACGAGGCTCGCCATGTCATCACTGGTGGAGCTGCGGGGGGCACGCTACGTGTGGGCAGCATGGAGAGCACTGCTGCCAGCCGGCTACCTGCGCCCTTGGCGGCATTTAATCGCGAGAGCCCTTCAACACAGCTCCAAGTCAGTACCGGGCATTCAGGAATGTTGATTGAGCAGGTTCGTAGCGGCCAACTCGACTGCGCATTTGTGGCACTGCCCACAGCACACAGCGATGAAGCGCATCTCACCGAAATGGGGCTGGAAGGCAGCGCAGTCTGGCAAGAGGAGCTCTTGCTGCTGCTGCCTCCCACAGAGGCCACTGCCACAAGCCCTGCGCAGGTAAAAACGCGCGCACTCGCAGCCTTTCAAATTGGCTGTACGTATCGGTACATCGCGGAGCAGCACCTCGGCATCCACGCAGGTTCCGGCTGGAAAGTTCAGGAGTTAGGCTCTTATCACGCAATGGTCGCGACTGTAGCAGCAGGCTCCTGCGTCGCGATCCTGCCGCAGAGTGTGCTGCAACTGACCAGCGCTCGCGACCAACTGTCCACTATCAGCGTTTGCTCGATCAGCACATATCTGGTTTGGCGCAGGGACTATAAGACTCCCGCATTCGAAAAGTTCGCCCTGCTGTTCAAGGGAACGGCATGACACCCAAGCCGATGTCTCGCAGGATGCAACTGCGTTCAGCGCTGGAAGCTGCGCTTGTCATCGCGATCGGAATGGGCTTCGGCCGTTTTGCTTACACAGCTCTATACCCTCACATGGTTCAGGAAAATATCCTCAGCCTGAGCCAGGGCAGCCTGGCTGCTTCTGCCAACTACGCGGGCTATCTGGTGGGTGCCCTGCTGGCCACTCAGACAAAACCGAAAAATGCCCATCGTTTCTGCCTGTGGGCCACGGGCGGTACTGCCGCCTGCCTGATTAGCCTCGCCTTTCTTGAGTCAGCTTGGCTAATCGTTATGGTTCGCGGTGTAGGTGGAGCTCTGAGCGCAGTTGCAATGGTTGCCGCCTCCCTTTGGCTGCTTCAGCACCGCCGACATATCCATGGCGCCCCTCTGCTTTATGCAGGTGTAGGACTAGGCATCGCGGTATCTGCCGAGCTTGTCGTTCTCGGCTTCTGGTTGGATCTGACCAGCCACCAAGTGTGGCTTTTGCTGGGGTTGGTCAGTTTCGCCCTGATGCTCCTTGCAGTACCTGGCCTGAGCGACAACAAGTACTACGTACAGGCTGACAACGAAGATGCGCCGCAGAGCCCGGCAAAACAGTGGCCGCTAGTGCTCATCTATGGCCTCGCTGGTTTTGGGTACATCATCACCGCAACCTATCTTCCACTGCTGGTCAGGACGGCTCTTCCAGAGCTGGATCCTGGACATGTGTGGGCTGTATTTGGCCTCGGCGCTGCCCCCTCGTGCTTTTTATGGCATCGACTACACCGGCACCTCGGAACTCAAAACGCTCTGGCCTTGAACCTGGCAGTACAGGCACTAGGTGTCATCTTGCCTATATTACTGCCCAACGGAACCGGCTATCTAGGTAGCGCGCTACTGGTCGGCGGGACTTTCATGGGCGCAGTGACCATTGCCATGTCGGCCGCTCAGCGTATCACTGCCACAAGGGGCATCAATCTCTTGGCGCTCATGACAATCATCTACAGCGTAGGCCAAATTGCTGGCCCCTTTGTAGCGGACGCTGTCTACACGATGAATCAGAGTTTCAACGGATCACTGTGGGCCGCGGGCATAGCTCTCACGGCAGCCGCTTGTATCAGTTTGAAAATGCTCTAGCACATACCGTTCGTGGTATCAGGAGAAGCGATGAAAGCAGTCAGCCCAAGCGATTTTTTAGCGATTAACGACGTCCTTTGTCGATTCTTCATGTCCTTCGACCGTCGAGACTGGGCATTGATGAGCAACTGCCTACCCTCGCTCGTGCTCATTCATTCGACAACAGAAAAACCTCCACTTTAGCCGGTTTTTTGTGGGCGCTATTTATCAGCCTATCTCTGTCTTTCATAACCCTTGCGGCCTAGGCAGCCTTCTTACTGCTCACACAAATCTCGATTTCCAGGTCGGCATACGCCAGCAGATTTACCAAAGCATCCAAAGAGAACTTATCAATTTTTCCTTTTAACAAATCATTCAAGCGTGGCTGAGAGATGTGCAGCTTTTGCGCTGCTTCTGCTTGCGATACCTCCCAGGCCTTTACTGCTCGGGTGAGTGCACGCATCAGTTTAGAACGAATGCGCAAGTTTTCGGCTTCTTCTGGGGTATCAAGTAACACATCCCAAACGCTGGTAGCGGATTCATCTGCCATGGGTCTTTCCTCTATACGAATAAAAGCAGCGCTCATCGGTTTTTTCGTTAAGTCGCTGGGGCGACAGGGTAGATTTGCAAACAGCAGCCTTGTTCTGAACTGAAGGATACGAACACACGAGCCGCATCCTACGTGGATGCTGGCGAATTAAAATTATCGCTGTATCTCTGCCTCGCAAGATCAATATCCCGCTTCGCCGTCTTTTGAGTGGTTTTACGAAAGGCATGCAACACATAAATCGCCTCCGGCCGGCTCGCCACATAAAACACGCGGAAAGCCCCATCCTCACCCTTGAGCCGGATCTCTCGTACGCCCGGACCCACCGTCTTCATCGGTTTCCAATCGTCGGGCGCTTCGCCCTCCTGAAGCCCTTCCAACTGGTAGCCTGCTTGTTGCATCGTTGCTTTTGGAAAACGTCGAAGATCTCCCAAACTAGTACCTAGCCAAATAATGGCTTTCAGCCCTGTTCGCCTCATGCAATCTCCGGGATCGCCTTTGATGGGGTGGAAGGTATCTGGTCATGGCGCCGACCCTCGGAGAGTTATGGACTGAATGTGTCGTTTTCGAAAATGTGGATTTTTGCGACTTGTTTCATTGCGGCGAAACCACATTATATCTGTTTCGATATAGCGTCAACCCGGTCGCAGCTCCACCCTGTGAGACCATGGTCGACAGCTCTGCTGAAAGGCAAGCACACCCCTGACGCGCGCGATGCGGCAGAAGTGACACCCTGAGCTGCGATTCAGCCCATTCCTGTAGGACGTTTCCCAAGTTTGCCGTTATCCTCCATGATCGCTTGCGCCTTGGCTAAATCAGCGCCTAACCTCACTGCGCCACGTACCCGTGGCCGGTTTTGACAGGCCGTTTTACCCAGGGCGCATCACTCGCCATTCAGCTCATCGCGTTCGCGTTTGAGCGATCTTTATGGCGGCTGAATGTGGGGCACATTCGTGTGCGCCAGGGTCCTTGGTACCTGGTCTGTCAACCTGCATTACAGCCGCCACCCATCCTGTTTGACAGCAGAGGGTGTCGGTCCAAACTACCAGGGAGTTCGACCATGATCCTATCCACACCTCATCCACCAAAAATTCGTTCTGCTGCCGCTTCCAGCCTCCGCACGCCATTCACCCTCCACCCAGACGTAAACATCGAAGAAGCTCTTTCCCTAGCCTGTGAATACCTCGCCGGCGCCAGCGCGACGGCTTATGAAACCGCTGACAACTGCTCGCAGGAATTTCGCGCTTTGGCGCGAGCCGTGGTGAATCAGATAGAGGTCGCGCGCACTCTGGTGGAGGCAACAGCCGCCAAGCTTGAAAGCGATGCAGGCTTGGCGCGTAACCGACCGCAAAGACCGGTCGCTAGCTGAGCACCGCAGACGCCCAGCGTTCCCTCACCGCCCTTCCAACCCCGCCGCCTGGGCAATTTGCAGGCGCCAGTTCTCTGCTTCCTGCCAGTCGCTGCCGAACGACCAGGTGGTCCAGAACGGCGTCTGTGCCTCTACCTGTAGCTGGATCTGCAAGGTGTAGGTGTGCGTATTCGAGGTGGAGGTGTAGGTCGTCGAGTTCGAGTGGCCCGCCTGGATCACGCTGGAGTGCGTGCCGGTGGCGCGCACGTCGCGCTTGCCGTGGGTGGTGTGGGTGTTGGAGGTGGCGAAGGTGTGGGTAGCCTGGTCGACGCGTACCTGGCGCACCACGTTGGGTACGTCGATCAGGGCATGGTGGAAGTGGGTTTGCGCGGAGTACAGGTACAGCACGGCGGTTTCCAGGAACAGGCCGAGCATGTCGTCGCCGCGGTAGATCCAGCGATAAGGGCCCAGGGCCTGCTCTGCCAGGAAGTCGGTGCGTGCCTTGTGCAGCACGACGCCCACGTTTTCTTCTGCCTGCTTGAGTGCGCGGCGTTCGTGGCGGGCGAACCAGCCCAATGGGATGAACAGCAGCCAGCTGACGCACCACAGCAGTATCGCGAAGATCGGGCCGGCGATGTAGTGCCCGTCCAGCACCCATTTGATCAGCAGCAAACCGCAGACCAGGTTTTGCACCAGCATGAAGGGTTTGAACACCCGTTGCTCGGCGCGGGTCAGGCGCTCCTTGGCCTGCGGCACCTGTTGCCGGGCCTGCTCGACGCTGGGGCTGATGTCGAAGTAGCTGATGTGCGAAGGGGTCGCGATGTCGCTTGCTGACATATGAAAGGGTCCTGATGACAGTCCGTGTCGACGCCCGAGCGGGCGCGTGGATGGCAGCAACTATACCTGTTGCTCTGCCGATTGCGCAGTGCTCAGGCCAGTAACGCTTCGATCCATTCGAGTTGCCGGGTGATGTCCTGCAGCACCTGCCCCGGCACGCCTTGCCGAGCCTGGGTCAGCTGCCCCAGTACCTTGTTTTTCTGCTTCAACTGGCGTTGCCATTTGAGCAGGAACGCCGGGCTGCGCGCTGGCATCAGTAACGGGCCGAAGTACAGTTCTTCATCGCTGTAGACCACCGGTCCCGTGCGGTCAGCAACGATGATTTCGTAGTCGAAGCGGTTTTCGCGCAGCACTTCTTCATAAAGGATGCGGTAGCCATGGGTCATCAGCCAGTGGCGCAATGGTTGCTCGCCGCCATTGGGCTGGAGGATCAGGCGTTCCTCGCCGCTCAAATGCGCCTGACCGCTTTCGAGAATGTCGCGGATGGTTTCACCGCCCATGCCGCACAGGGTGATGGCACTGATGCGGTCTGCGGGTTGCAGGGCGGCCAGGCCGTCGGCCAGGCGCACGCTGACCTGCTCGTCGAGGTCGTTGTCGCGCACTGTGCGCTGGGCGGCGCGCAACGGTGTGGCCGCGACCTCCCCCGCCACCGCCACGTCGATAATGCCCCGGCGCAGCAGCGCCACGGGCAGGTAGGCGTGGTCCGAGCCGATGTCGGCCAGGCGCGCGCCCACCGGTACCTGCGCCGCCACGTGTTCGAGCCGCGCAGACAAGCTGTGTTGATTCAACGGCGGCCTCTGACAGAAAAATCGCCCGTGCAGGGCGAATGGGGTCGGGATTCTGTCGTGCAGCACAGGGGATTTCAACCCTCGTCTAGGGCGCACCGTCCGCACTCTTGTTGAAATAGTGGTTGAAGCACCCATCGAAATTGAAGCGCCCGCGTGCAAAGCAGAACGCATCGATGGCGGGGTTGATGCCTTTGCCGCCCAGGCCGTCATAGAACGACTTGGTGGTGATGGTGGATATCAGGGAAATCACATTGTGGTTGAACACATCGTTGTGATTTTCCATGAAAGAGGCAGGCACCCTGAACACTTCCACGGGCTCGTACGAATAACAAGGTAACTGTATGCCTTGAGGCCCATCGGAATCGTCCTTGCAATAGGAATGGTATTGCCACTTGCCGTTCTTGCCGAGCCCGACAATCGAGGCCGCACTCGGTGCCGCCGGGCCAAAGTCATCGATAGAACCGGTCCAGAACGGCGCATAGTTACCGATGGTGGTGTTGTCCAACTGCGACTCTTTCAATACGAAGTTCATGTCGCTGTAGCGGCGCTGAAGATCGAATTGGCTCCAGCGCATGTTCGTTCCCAGGTTCTGGCCCATGCGAAAGGGCCAGGTGGTGGCACTGTCACCTCGTGAGCTGACCACATAAAGCAGTGAAGGAATATTCACGTGCTTGAGCCCGACCCGGATGCTCTGCTCTTTCAGGCGAAGCCCCTGATTGGCTTCGATGGCCGGGTTGAGCAACACCACGCCATTGCCGAAAGACTGCACGCCTATCCCATCTTCGGCAGCCACCATGCGTTCCAGCAACACGGCACTCAGCGCCGACAGCACCACGGCGCCGCCAAAGCTGTGGCCAATGGTCAACATGATGTTGTCCGGGTTTTGCCGGTCGAGCTGCTCCAGGTTCAACAGCAGCTCGGTAACCCCCGCCCTGCCCACCTGCTCGGCCGTCTGCTTGCGGTCCCAGTAGGTCAGGTTTTCCAGTTGCAGCCCATGCAGGCTCAGGCCGCGCCAGCCCACGTATACGCCCACGATCTTCTTTCCGGCGACGATGTCCAGCTTGGCGATGGTGTCCAGTGCCTGATTGAAACTGCGTACGTTTTCATCGTCGGGCGAGGCGTTATGTTTCCAGCCGTGCACGAACACGATCACGGCCACGCCATTGCCTTTACCGAACGCCTTGATGCGGTTCAATAAGGCACGGGTACGCTCCGGAAAGAAGTCATTGCCGCGCTCGGTGTATTCAACGAAGCCCAGATCGTAGTTACCGTGTTTTTCATAGTAGCCATTGCCACAGGACGTTTTTTCAGCACCGGTACAGTCGGCCACTTCAAGACTTCTGAAAGGCTCATTGGGGGTACAGCCTGCAACCAGGCAGGCGACTACAAGAAGTAAACACTTCATGGGTCTTATACCTTCGGCAAGGAGACTTTGTTGGGGTATAGCCTACGTCGACATGATTGCGAGCGATCAAGGGGGCCGCTGGTCGCCCTTCGGCGAATTGGCCGGGTATTCGCCGGCTGCCTGTAAGGTTTGCCCATCAAGCGGCAGTGGCGGGCGTTTACTTACACCATGACCACGATTGCTCAGCAGCGCGGTAAATTCTCTGGCACGCAGCTAATGAGAAGTATTACCATATGGGTATGCCTCACTGTGTCTACCCGGAAGCCTTTTCGCCATGCCTGATGCCTCCACCTCCCACCACGCCGTGGGTGAACTTTACGCGCAGCAGCACGGATGGGTCGTGCAACTGCTGCGCCGCAAGCTAGGTAATCATGAGCAAGCGCTGGACATGGCGCAGGAAACCTTTCTACGCATTCTTCGCAGTGACAACCCACCGGTGTTCCGCGAGCCCCGCGCCTACCTCACCACAGTGGCCAGCCGCCTGTGCGGCCAGCATTTCCGCCGCCAGGCGCTGGAGCGGGCATATCTCGAATCACTGGCGCAGTTACCGCCGCAACATGTGCCGTCACCTGAATCCCGCTGGCTGGTGGTCGAGGCCCTGGACGCGGTGGGCCGTGTGCTGGACGGTCTGGGCAGCAAGGTGCGGGAGGTTTTCCTGCTGTCGCAACTCGATGGCCTGACGTACCCCCAGATCGCCGAGCGCTTGGGGCTGAGTATCAATGTCGTGCAAAAGGCCATGCTCAAGGCTTATCGGCATTGTTATGCGGCGGTCTACACCCTGTGAACGCTTTCGAGCCAGCCGACCTGCAGCCCTTGGACAGTGCGGTGGTGGAGCAAGCCTTGTCCTGGATGGTGGCGCTGCAGTCGGGGGTCAGCAGCGTTGCCGAGCAACGCGCCTGCCAGCGCTGGCGGGAGGAGCTTCCGGCGCATGAGTTGGCATGGCAGCGCCTGATCGGGCTCAACCAGGGCGTGCGCCAAAGCACCCGTGGCTTGCCGGCGGCGGGTGCCCGCGAACTGCTCCAGGCGCGCAGCCTGACCTCACGCCGTACCTTGCTCAAGGCATTCGGCGCCTTGGGCGTCGCCGTTGCAGCGGGGCACGGTGTGCACCAGCGCACGCTGCTGCCGGAACTGTTCAGTGAGCATCGCACGGCCACCGGTGAGCGCCGTACGCTGGTGTTGCCGAGCGGCGTCAACGTGGAATTGGACACGCGCACGGCGCTGGATGGGCAAGACCGCGCGCTTACGCTTAACCACGGGCGCATACGGCTGACTGCAGCCCCGCCAAAACTGACCGTGACCACCGCCCATGGCTGGATCACCACCACAATGCCGACTCAGTTGATCATCGGCCAGGACCTGCCAGGCCTGGCCGGCACTCAGGTGCAGGTGGTCACCGGCCAGGCGACGCTGGGTTCGCGTGGTGGCCAGCGGCAAACGGTGGGTGCGGGCCAGCAGTGCCTCTTCGACCGCAATCAGGCCGGGCCGCTGGCCAGCCTGCCCGGCACGGCGTTGGCCTGGACCCAAGGCATGCTGATCGCCGAGCGTATGCCATTGGCGCAACTGGTCGCCGAACTCGACCGCTACCGTCGCGGCGTGCTGCGCTGCGACCCGGCTGTGGCCGCGCTGCAGGTGTCGGGGTCGTTCTCGCTGGACCGCCCCGAAGCCAGCCTAGAACTCCTGGTGAAGGTGCTACCCGTACGCGTGCAACGGGTGGCCGGGTATTGGGCGACGGTCAGGGCGGTCTGATTTTTTTTACTGCACCCGGCAGTTTTTTCCATCTCGTGCATCAAGACCAGAGAAGACGCTCGACAACAGTGCGTCGCTGCCCTCTCTCAACCCATGGAAGCCTTATGCACAGCCGCTTAACTCCACTTGCCGGCGCCTTGCGCGCAATCATTCTTGGGTGCTGCGTCGGGACCGTCAGCACCGTGGCCACGGCCGCCCCCGGTGATACCCGCCAGCAAGACCAGACCCGGGTCTATGCCGTACCGCCCGGCAACCTCGACGCCGTGCTGGGTGCCTTTGGCCACCAGTCCGGCGCGCTGATCGCGGTCGATTCGGCTGTGCTCCAGGGCAAGCGAAGCGCGGGGTTACAAGGTGCGTTCACCGTGGCTGAAGGCCTGGAGCGGCTACTGGCCGCGCAGGGCCTGCAAGCGGTGCGCGAAGGCGAAGGCTATCGGGTCACGCGCACACCCGTTGCCGTCGAGCAGCAGTTGGAACTGCCGGCAACCGCCATCAGCGCCAATCAGTTGGGCACCCTCACCGAAGGCTCGAACAGCTACACCCCAGGCACGATCGCCACGGCTACACGCCTGGTGCTGACACCCCGGCAAACCCCGCAGTCGGTCACGGTCATGACCCGGCAACACATCGACGACTTCGGCCTGAACACGATCGACGATGTGATGCGCCACACGCCGGGGATCACCGTGTCGGCCTTCGACAGCGATCGAACCAATTATTACGCGCGCGGCTTCTCGATCAATAATTTCCAGTACGACGGCATTCCTTCCACGGCACGCAATGTCGGCTACGCCGCTGGCAATACGCTGAGCGACATTGCCATCTACGACCGTATCGAAGTGCTCAAAGGTGCGACCGGGCTACTGACCGGCGCCGGTTCCATTGGCGCAACCCTCAACCTGATTCGCAAAAAACCGACTGCCGACTTTCAGGGCCATGTGGAGTTGGGGGCGGGCAGCTGGGACAACTATCGAGCCGAACTGGACGTCAGCGGCCCGCTGACTGAGTCGGGCAACGTGCGTGGCCGCGCGGTGGCTGCCCATCAGGACCGGCATGCTTTTTTCGACCGCTATCAGCGCAAGAGCGATGTGTACTACGGCATTCTCGAGTTCGACCTTTCCCCCGACACATTGCTGACCGTCGGCGCGGATTATCAGGACACCGAACCCAAGGCTTCCAGTTGGTCAGGCACCTTCCCGCTGTTCGATGCGGCGGGCAATCGCAACACGATTTCCCGCTCGTTCAACAACGGCGCCGACTGGAGCAGTTGGGAACAGTACACGCGCACCGTGTTCGCCACTGTCGAGCACAACTTTGCCAATGGCTGGTTCGGCAAGGTTCAGCTTGACCACAAGATCAACGGCTACCATGCACCACTGGGCTCGATTCAGGGTTCGTACCCGCGCGCGGACGGTAGCGCAGGCATTTACCCCTCCAAATACACCGGCAAAACCACTAGCGACTCGTTGGAACTGTACGCCAGCGGGCCTTTCGAGGCTTTTGGGCGCGAGCATGAGTGGGTGATCGGTGGTTTCGGCTCGGTGTCCAAGTGGCGCGGCAACGGCTACTGGAACCCGGTTGCCTATGACAGTAACGTGCCGAGCTTTGCCGACTGGCAGGGCGACATCGCCGAGCCCGACTGGGGCAGCGTTTCACAGAAAGTTCGCGACACCACCCGGCAACTGGGTACTTACACCACCGCACGCCTGGGCCTGACAGACGACCTCAAGGTGCTGATCGGTGGGCGGCTGGTGGACTACAGCGTCACCGGCCGAAAAACCAGGGAAACCGGCCGTTTCGTTCCTTATGTAGGCGCCGTGTATGACCTGGACCAGCACTTCTCGCTGTACGCCAGCTACACCGACATCTTCATGCCGGCCGACAACTGGTGGCGCGACCGCAATGACAAGATCCTCGAACCGGACGAAGGCCAGAACTACGAAGTGGGGGTGAAGGGTGAGTTTTTCGACGGTGCCCTGAACGCCAGCATCGCCTACTTCGAAGTGCACGAAGACAATCGCGGCGAGGGCGACGAGGAGTACAACATCAACCCGACCAACCCGGCCGTGGACTATGCCTACAAGGCGATCAAAGCCAAGACCAAAGGTTATGAGGCGGAGATTTCGGGAGAGCTGGCCCCGGGCTGGCAGGTACAGGCTGGCTACACCCATAAAGTCATCCGCGATGAAGCCGGGATCAAGGTATCCACCTGGGAGCCCGAGGATCAGGTCAGCTTTTTCACCAGCTACCGCCTCCAAGGCAGTCTGGACGGGCTGACAGTCGGCGGCGGCGCTCGCTGGCAAGGGAGAACCTGGCAGCAGGTCTACAACGCACCCCGTTCACGCTGGGAAGAGTTTTCCCAGGACAACTTCTGGGTGGTCGACCTGATGGCACGCTATCGTTTCACCGACAGCTTGTCCGCTACGCTGAACGTCAACAACGTGCTCGACAAGAAGTACTACACCAACATCGGGTTTTACCAATCCGGCACCTATGGGGAGCCGCGTAACGTAATGGTGACCACACGCTGGGACTTCTGAGGCCTGTACCGAGGGTGGCTGCCTGGCAGCCACTGCAGGGTGGGGCGCCCGATAACGAGCGAAATCCCCTTCCCCGCCTCGATCAACCCGCTCGACGCAACAACCACCAGCCGCCAATGGCACAGATACCGGCAGGAATCACCACGGCCAGCAGCGGCGGGAAGCCGAACACCAGGCTCGAAGGCCCCAGCAGGTCCTGGGCGATTCGGAAGACGAAGCCGACCAGCACACCGGTGAAGACCCGCTGGCCGAGGGTCACCGAGCGCAGTGGGCCAAAGATGAACGAGATGGCCATCAGCACCAGCGCGGCCGTGACCAGCGGCTGCAGGACCTTGGTCCAGAAGGCCAGCCAGTATTTGCCATTGTTCAGGCCCTGGTCGCTCAGGTAGTGGATGTAGCTCCACAGGCCTGTGATCGACAACGACTCCGGCGCCAGCACCACGGTGCTGAGCAGTTGCGGCGTCAGCGCCACGTCCCAGCGCTCGGCGTCGGCCTTGACGATTTCGGTGCGGTCGTCATGGAACACGGTGGTGGTCACTTCGCTGAGCTGCCAGTGGTCTTGCTCGTACACGGCGCGGCGCGAGAAGCTGGCGCTGAGCATGTGCCGTTGGTCGTCGAAGCGGTAGCGCGTGACCCCGTACAGCAAGCCGTTGGGCTGCACGGTGTTGATGTGGATGAATTCGTCGCCCTGGCGATGCCACAGGCCATGCTTGCCACTTTGCGCATCGCCACTGCCCTGGGCCAGCGAACGCTCGGCCTGGCCACGGCTTTCCGCGGCGGGAGCAACGTATTCGCCGATCAGCACGCCAGCGATCATCAGCACCAGCATGGGCTTCATCACCGCCCACACGATGCGGCTGACGGACACGCCCGCGGCGCGCATGATGGTCAGCTCGCTGCTGCTGGCCAGGCTGCCCAGGCCGATCAGACAGCCGATCAGCGCGGCCATCGGCAGCATGTCATAGACCCGGCGTGGCGCGGTCAGCGCCACGTACTGGCCGGCGTCGAGCAGCGTGTAGGTGTCGCTGATATCGCCCATCTCGTCGATGAAAGCGAACAGCGAGGCCAGCCCGAGGATGATGCCCAGCACCGCCAGGATCGCCATGTAGACGCTGCGGCCGATGTAACTGTCGAGCTTCTTCATTGCACGGCTCCTGCGGCACGGCGGCTGGCGCGCTTGAGCTGCAGCGGCTGCCAGTACATCAGGCCGACGCCGATGGCCAGGAACAGCAGGTGCACCCACCACAGGCCGATGCCCGCAGGCAGGCGCCCTTTTTCGACGGCGCTGCGCGCGGCGATCAGAATGGTCAGGTAGGCCATGTACAGCAGGATGGCCGGCAGCAGCTTGAGGAACCGGCCCTGACGCGGGTTGACCCGCGACAGCGGCACGGCCATCAGGGTCACGATGAACACCAGCAGCGGCAACGACAGCCGCCACTGCAGCTCGGCCTTGTGGCGCGGGTCATCGGTGCCGAACAGGTCGCGGGTGGCGATGGCTTCGCGGTCGGTGATGTCGTCGCTGACCTCCGGCTTGGGCAGCAGCACGCCATAGGTGTCGTACTGGATCGCACGGTAGTTGGCTTCACCCGGGTTGCCGTCATAGCGGTAGCCGTTTTCCAGGATCAGGTAGCGGTTGCCGTCGGCGCGCAGTTCCTGGCGGCCCTTCTCGGCGACCAGCACGGAAATGCCGCGGTCCTGGGCCTTGTCCTGGGACATGCGCTTTTCCGAGATGAACACGCCGGCCAGGTCGGTACGGTTTTCCGACAGGGTTTGGGTGTAGGTCACCCGCGTACCATCGCGCAGCGCCTGGAAGCGGCCCGGCACCAGGGTGTCGAACTCGGTCATGGCGTCTTGCTGGTTGATGATCTGAGCCACGCGCTGTACCCCCTGCGGCGCCAGGCCGAGGCTCAGCCAGGCGACCAGCAGGGCCACCACGGCCGCAGGTGCCAGGGTGATGGCCAACAGGCGTTGCTGGCTCATGCCGGTGGCGGAGAGCACGGTCATCTCGCTTTCCAGGTACAGCCGGCCATAGGCCAGCAGAATACCCAGGAACAGGCCCAGCGGCAGGATCAGTTGCAAAAAGCCCGGCAGGCGAAAGCCCATGATCAGGAACAACACACCCGGATCCAGCGCACCGGAGGCCGCCTGGGCGAGGTACTTGATGAAGCGCCCACTCATGATGATCACCAGCAGCACGGCGCTGACGGCGCTCAAGGTGATCATGACTTCGCGGGAGAGATAACGAAAAACGATCAAACCAGACACTCCAGGGTTGTCAGGCTCAGGCCACCGGCCCGAAGGACATGGCGACCACGACAGGGCGCAGCTCGCCTGGGCGGGCCGCGAAAAAAGTTGGCGCATTATCCTGTGATTGCCCTTGCCTGTCACTTGGCAGTCGCATCGCTGCTGTTTATTGACGCCATTCAGAGGTTGCGAGGCCCCCGCGCCTGGGGTCAAACTGGACGCTTTCGCCAGCGACTATCCTGGCAAGCACAGATGGCCATCAGGGGACCCGTTTATGGAATTGGTTGTAAAGAGCGTTACCGCCGAATCACTCAAGACCGCCACCCTGGTCGTGGTCGTCAGCGAAGGCGGCCAGCTGGGCAAGGTCGCCAGCAAGATCGACACCCTCAGCGGCGGCGCACTGAGCGCGGCGCTCAAGCGCGGCGACCTCTCGGGCAAGGCCGGGCAGACCCTGCTCCTGACCGGGCTGACCAACGTCAAGGCCGAGCGTGTATTGCTCGCCGGCATCGGCAAGGAAAGCGAACTGGGCGACCGCGCCTGGCGCAAGCTGGGCACCAGCATCGCCGGCGCCTTGAAGGGCCTGGGCGGCGCCGATGCCACCCTGGCGCTGGATGAGGTGGTGGTCAAGGGCCGTGACGTGTACGGCAAGACCCGCCTGCTGGCCGAAACGCTGCTGGACGGCAACTACGTGTTCGACCGCTTCAAAAGCAAGAAAGCCGAGCCACGCGCCCTGAACAAAATCACCCTGCTGGCGACCAAGGTCGGCCAGGCCGACGCCGAGCGCGCCGTGCGCCACGCCACCGCGATCGCCAACGGCATGAGCTTCACCCGGGACCTGGGCAACCTGCCGCCGAACCTGTGTCACCCTACTTTCCTGGCCGAAGCCGCGAAGAGCCTGAGCAAGTCGCACAAGAACCTCAAGGCCGAGATCCATGACGAGAAGAAGCTCAAGGAACTGGGCATGGGCGCCTTCCTGGCCGTCGCTCAGGGCAGCGAGCAGCCGCCACGCCTGATCGTGCTGAACTATCAGGGCGGCAAGAAAACCGACCAGCCTTACGTGCTCGTGGGCAAGGGCATCACCTTCGACACCGGCGGCATCAGCATCAAGCCGGCAGCCAACATGGACGAAATGAAGTACGACATGTGCGGCGCCGCCAGCGTGTTCGGTACGTTGCGCGCCGTGGTCGAGCTGGAGCTGCCGATCAACCTGGTGTGCATCATGGCCTGCGCCGAAAACATGCCCAGCGGCAGTGCCACCCGCCCTGGCGATATCGTCGAGACCATGAGCGGCCAGACCGTGGAAATCCTCAACACCGACGCCGAAGGCCGCCTGGTGCTGTGCGATGCCCTGACCTACGCCGAGCGCTTCAACCCGCTGGCAGTGATCGACGTGGCCACCCTGACCGGCGCCTGCGTCGTGGCGCTGGGCGGGCACACCACTGGCCTGCTGGGCAACGACGATGCCCTGATCAATCAACTGCTCAACGCCGGCCAGCAAGCCGACGACCGCGCCTGGCAATTGCCGCTGTTCGACGAATATCAGGAACAACTCGACAGCCCGTTCGCCGACATCGCCAACATCGGCGGGCCGAAAGGCGGCACCATCACCGCGGCCTGCTTCCTGTCGCGCTTCGCCAAAAGCTTCCACTGGGCGCACCTGGACATCGCCGGCACGGCCTGGCTCAGCGGCGGCAAGGACAAAGGCGCCACTGGCCGCCCGGTCCCCCTGCTGACTCAATACCTGCTGGACCGCTCGGGCGTCTGATCGAGGCGCCCTGCCCCTGGCCCTCAGCGGCCGGGGGCAGGCCCTACGGAATCCATCATGACCACAGTCGACTTCTATATCCTGCCCAGCGCATCGCCGGCAGCCCGCGTGGACTTCACCTGCAAGCTGGCCGACAAGGCCTGGCGCCTGGGTCATCGCGTGTACCTGCATTGTGCCGATGCCGAGCAAATGGCGTTGCTCGATGCACGCCTGTGGTCCTTCAAGGGCGAGAGCTTCCTGCCCCACAGCGTGCTCGCGGACGCGCCGGACGCCCCCATTGCCCTGGGCATGGGCGCAGACGCAGGTGACCATCAGGATTTGCTGATCAACCTGGCCCTGGCTGTTCCACCGTTCTTCAAGCAATTTGCCCGGATAGCGGAGGTGGTCGTCGAAGACCCTGCTATCCGTCAGGCAGCGCGGGAGAGTTTTCGTTTCTACCGCGAACAGGGCTATCCTTTGCAAGACCACCGCTTACAGCGACTTTGAGCCAACAATGGACAAACCGAATACCTTACCCAAGTCCGCCCATTTGCTGGACGATCTCGAATCGATCCGGCAGTTGCTGGGTGACGACAACCTCAACCCGCCGCTGCTGACCGAAGAGGTCGTGGAACAACCGGCTGCGCAGATCCCGGTGCTGTCCGAGAGGGAGGCCCCCCAGCCCGCGGCCGATCCGGAACCGGTGGCCGCGCCCACCCCGGAACAGAACCGCCAGGACACCCTGCTGCACCTGGACGCCGAGCTGCGCGCCGCCGCGCACCTGATCATGCAGGACGTCATCGACGACTTCGCCCCGCACATCGAAACCGAGATCAAACGGCGCCTCGAAGCCCGCATGGAGCGGCTGCTCGCGGCGCACTGACCGACCTCGTCCGGCCGCTTGACCGCCTGCGCATGGCCGCAGGTGCCGGTGAAGCGGCACGGCTCCCATAGCCGTCACATCCCCGTTATACTTGTCGGCTTTCCTGAATCAATGCCTTAAGGGTCCCGCCGCGCATGGACAAGACCTACCAGCCGCACGCTATCGAAACTTCCTGGTACCAGACGTGGGAGGACGCGAACTATTTCGCCCCGCAAGGCGCCGGTGATCCCTACACCATCATGATCCCGCCGCCGAACGTGACCGGCAGCCTGCACATGGGCCACGGTTTCAACAACGCGATCATGGACGCCCTGATCCGCTTCCGGCGCATGCAGGGCCGCAACACCCTGTGGCAACCGGGCACTGACCACGCCGGCATCGCCACGCAGATGCTGGTCGAGCGGCAGATCGAGGCCCAGGGCCAGAACCGCCACGACCTGGGTCGGGAAAAATTCCTCGACAAGATCTGGGAGTGGAAGGAGCAGTCCGGCGGCAACATCAGCCGGCAGATCCGCCGTCTCGGCTCGTCGGTGGACTGGAGCCGCGAGCGCTTCACCATGGACGACGGCCTGTCCGAAGCGGTCAAAGAAGCCTTTGTGCGCCTGCACGAAGACGGCCTGATCTACCGCGGCAAGCGCCTGGTCAACTGGGACACCAAACTGCACACCGCCATTTCCGACCTGGAAGTGGAAAGCCACGACGAGAAAGGTTCGCTGTGGAACCTGCGCTACCCGCTGGCCGACGGCGCACGCACCGCCGAGGGCCTGGATTACCTGGTGGTCGCCACCACCCGCCCGGAAACCATGCTCGGTGACTCCGCCGTGGCCGTGAACCCGGCTGACGAGCGCTACCAGGCACTGATCGGCAAATTCGTCGAGCTGCCCCTGGTCGGCCGTCGCATCCCGATCATCGCCGACGACTACTGCGACCCGGAGTTCGGCACCGGCTGCGTAAAGATCACCCCCGCGCACGACTTCAACGACTACGAAGTCGGCAAGCGCCACAACCTGCCGCTGCTGAACATCTTCGACAAGAACGCGACCGTGCTCGGCGCTGCCCAGGTGTTCAACCTCGACGGCACGCTCAACGAGACCATCGACGCGCAGATCCCGGCGGTGTATGCCGGGCTCGATCGCTTCGAAGCGCGCAAGCGCCTGGTGGCGGACTTCGACGCCCTCGGCCTGCTGGTCAGTGTCGACGACCACGCCCTGAAGGTGCCGAAAGGCGACCGTTCGGGCACCGTCATCGAACCCTGGTTGACTGACCAGTGGTACGTGTCGACCAAGCCCCTGGCCGAGCCGGCGATTGCCGCCGTGGAAGACGGTCGCATCCAGTTCGTGCCCAAGCAGTACGAGAACATGTATTTCTCCTGGATGCGCGACATCCAGGATTGGTGCATCAGCCGCCAGCTGTGGTGGGGCCACCGCATTCCGGCCTGGTACGACGAGTCGGGCAAGGTCTACGTCGGGCGCAGCGAAGAAGAAGTGCGCGCCAAGCATGGCCTGGGCGCCGAGGTGGTGCTCAATCAGGACAACGACGTCCTCGACACCTGGTTCAGCTCGGGCCTGTGGACCTTCTCCACACTGGGCTGGCCACAACAGACCGACTTCCTCAAGACGTTCCACCCCACCGACGTGCTGGTCACGGGCTTCGACATCATTTTCTTCTGGGTCGCCCGGATGATCATGCTGACCATGCACCTGGTGAAAAATCCCGATGGCAGCGCCCAGGTACCGTTCAAGACCGTGTATGTGCACGGCCTGGTGCGCGATGGCCAGGGGCAGAAGATGTCCAAGTCCAAGGGCAACGTGCTGGACCCGCTGGACATCATCGACGGCATCGAGCTGGAGGCCCTGGTACAGAAACGCACCACCGGCATGATGCAGCCACAATTGGCGAAGAAGATCGAAAAGCAGACCCGCACCGAGTTTGCCGAGGGCATCGCCAGCTACGGCACCGACGCCCTGCGCTTCACCTTCTGCTCGCTGGCGTCCACCGGCCGCGACATCAAGTTCGACATGGGCCGGGTCGAGGGTTACCGCAACTTCTGCAACAAGATCTGGAACGCCGCGCGCTATGTCCTGGACAAGGGCGAGGACTGTGGCCAGAACGGCGAAGCGTTCGAGCTGTCGCTGGCCGATCGCTGGATCATCTCGCAACTGCAGCGCACGGAAGCGGAGGTCACTCGCCAGCTCGACCAATTCCGCTTCGACCTCGCGGCCCAGGCGCTTTACGAGTTCATCTGGAACCAGTATTGCGACTGGTACCTGGAGTTGTCCAAGCCGGTGCTGTGGGACGAAAACGCCCCGGTGGAACGCCAGCGCGGTACCCGTCGCACGCTGGTGCGGGTGCTGGAAGTGGCGCTGCGCCTGGCGCATCCGTTCATGCCGTTCATCACCGAGGAAATCTGGCAGCGCCTGGCGCCGCTGGTGGGTGCCGAGGGCAAGACGATCATGCTGCAGCCGTGGCCGGTGGCCAACGACAGCCGCATCGACGCCGCCGCCGAGGACGACATCGAATGGCTCAAGGGCCTGATGCTGGGCGTGCGCAACATTCGCGGTGAAATGAACATCGGCCCGGGCAAACCCCTGGCGCTGTACCTGAAGAACACCGGCAGCGAAGACCAGCGGCGCCTTCAGGAAAACGAAGTGTTGCTGAAGAAGCTGGCCAAGCTGGAGTCCATCACGGTGCTCGACGCGGGCCAGGAAGCGCCGCTCAGCGCCACCGCCCTGGTCGGCGAGATGGAAGTGCTGGTACCGATGGCCGGCCTGATCGACAAGACCGCCGAACTGGCGCGCCTGGACAAGGAAATCCAGCGCCTGCAGGGTGAAGTCCAGCGGGTGGGCGGCAAGCTGTCCAACGCCGCCTTCGTCGACAAGGCGCCGCCGGCGGTGATCGACAAGGAGCGCGCCAAGCTGGCCGAAGCCGAACAGGCGCTGGGCAAGCTGGCCGAGCAGCACGCGCGCATCGCCAGCCTGTAAACACCGCCGCGCTGCACCCAACGCCGGCCCCCTCGCCTCCACCGCGAGCGGGCCGGCGTTGTTTTCTTCAAGGACCTAGGTGTCGCCATGACCGCACCCGAAAAAGCCACGCTGCACCCGCGTAACCGCCACCAGGGCCGCTACGACTTTCCCGCCCTGATCAAGAGCAACCCCGAGCTGGCGCGGTTCGTGATCCTCAACCCGTACGGCAAGCAGAGTATCGACTTCGCCAACCCGGCCGCGGTCAAAGTGTTCAACCGCACCCTGCTCAAGGCCCTGTATGGCATCGAGCACTGGGACATTCCCGCCGATTACCTGTGCCCGCCCATTCCCGGGCGCGCCGACTACCTGCACGCGCTGGCGGATTTGCTCGCTGAGGACAACGCCGGCCTGATTCCCCGCGGCGCCGGGGTGCAGGTGCTGGACGTCGGCGTGGGCGCCAATTGCATTTATCCCCTGCTGGGCCACAGCGACTATCGCTGGCACTTCACCGGCTCCGACATCGACCCCGTGGCGCTGGCCTCGGCCCGCACCATCGTCAAGGCCAACCGCCTGGACAAGGCCATCAGCCTGCGCCAGCAGCCTAATGCCAGGCACATCCTGCAAGGCCTGCTGGGCGCCGACGAACGCTTCGACCTGACCCTGTGCAACCCGCCCTTCCATGCCTCGCGCGAGGAAGCCACACGCGGCAGCCAGCGCAAATGGCGAGCCCTGGGCAAGGCCGACCCCAAGCGCAAGCTACCGGTGCTGAATTTCGGCGGGCAGAACAACGAGCTGTGGTGCGAAGGCGGCGAGGTCCGTTTCGTCACCCAGTTGGTCAACGAAAGCGCGGCGGTCGCGGCGCAGGTGCTGTGGTTCAGCACGCTGGTGTCCAAGGCCGGTAACCTGCCCGCCGTCGAAGCGGCGCTGGCCAAGGTCGGCGCCCGGCAGACCTTCATCGGCGCCATGGGCCAGGGCCAGAAGCAAAGCCGCTTCGTGGCCTGGACGTTCCACGACAAGGCCGCCCGTCGCGCCTGGTGCGCCCGGCGTGCGGTCCAGCCGTAACCAAACCAGGCGTAAACAATCCAGGCATAAAAAAACCGTGTCCGGGTAGTCCCGCGACACGGTCGGTCGAACTGTCTGAAGCTTACTTGTTGACAGCGTCGGTCAGCACTTTGGCTGGCACGAACTTGACGACTTTCTTGGCAGCGATTTCGATGGCAGCGCCGGTCGAAGGGTTACGGCCGGTACGGGCAGGACGCTCGGTGATTTTCAGCTTGCCGATACCAGGCAAAGTGATTTCGCTGCCATTTTCCAATTGATCAGCAACGATCTGGCCCAGCTGCTCGATAGCATTGCGCGCGGTGTTCTTCGGCGCATCGATAGCTTCAGCGATATCGGCGATCAGTTGGTCTTTGGTTAATGCCATGGTGGTGTTCCTTCCCTATCAAATTCATATGGATTGCTGAATACAACGTCAGTCATCGAGATGGCCTGTCAGTTGGCCAGCGCTCGGTTTTACGTTCACGCCAATCGCATCTGTAGATACTGAAATCGGTGTTTGGTTCGACATGACCGCTGTAAGCGGCAGGCTGTACGGCCTCGTGGGCCGCAAGACCGGGCAAAACTAGCACAGAGCCGGATAAATATCCGCCACTAGATGGCCATTTAACTGGCTTTCTTAACGCTTTGGACAGTTTTTGAACAAAACCGCGCGCCCACGGGCCTCAAGCCCCCTGTCCGCGCCATGCCGGGGCCAGGTGCGCTACACTGCGCACCTTTGCCAGCCCCCCTTGCCGGGGGCTCCGGCCAGCCAAACCGACCAGCCGAGAAGCCCATGCCGATCCGCCATTGCATCGTCCACCTGATCGACAAGAAACCCGACGGAACGCCGGCCGTGCTGCACGCGCGCGACAGCGAACTGGCGCAATCGCAGGCCATGGAAAACCTCCTGGCCGACCTCAACGACAGCTACAACGCCAAGCAAGGCAAAGCCTGGGGCCTGTTCCACGGCGAGTCGGGCGCCTACCCTTTCAGCGGCTGGCTGAAGGAGTACCTCGACGCCGGCAAGGACTTCACCACCTTCAGCCGGGTGGCCGTGGAGCACCTGCAGAAGTTGATGGAAGAGTCCAACCTGTCGGTGGGCGGGCATGTGCTGTTCGCGCACTATCAACAGGGCATGACCGACTACCTGGCCATCGCCCTGTTGCACCACAGCGAAGGGGTGGCCTTCACTGCGGACCTGGACGTGCTGCCCTCGCGCCATCTCGACCTAGGCCAGTTGCACCTGGCCGCACGGGTCAACCTGTCCGAGTGGCAGAACAACAAGCAGTCCAAGCAATACATCTCGTTCATCAAGGGCAAGAACGGCAAAAAGGTCTCGGAATACTTTCGCGACTTCATCGGCTGCCAGGAAGGGGTCGACGGGCCGGGGGAAACCCGCACGCTGCTCAAGGCGTTCAGCGACTTCGTCGAAAGCGAGGACTTGCCCGAGGAAGCGGCCCGGGAGAAAACCCAGACCCTGGTCGACTACGCCACCAGCCAGACCAAGATGGGCGAGCCGGTGACCCTGCAGGAGCTCTCGGGGCTGATCGACGAGGACCGGCCACGGGCGTTCTACGACCATATCCGCAACAAGGATTACGGCTTGTCTCCGGAGATTCCCGCAGACAAGCGCACGATCAACCAGTTTCGCCGTTTCACCGGGCGTGCCGAAGGCCTGTCGATCAGCTTCGAGGCCCACCTGCTGGGCTCCAAGATCGAGTACGACGAGGAGGCCGGCACCTTGATCATCAAGGGCCTGCCCACGCAACTGACCGATCAGCTCAAACGCCGTAAAGACTGAGCAGCCGCTCAGGCCCGCTCCACCTTGAAGCCGACGCGTGGGAAGTGCACGTGCACATCGCCCACGCGGTCATCGTGGCGCTTGAGGATCAGTTCCTCGGCACCGGCGTACAGCAATTCTCCGGCCACCGGGTCGACGCCATAGTCCGCTGCGGCGATGGTCACCTGCTGGCCGGCCTGCAAACCATTCAGGTCGGTGAACGCCTGCTCCGGCAACGGGGCCGGCTGTGCGGCCTTGGCAATCTCCAGCGCCTCGGCGGACGACAATTCGCTGCTGGCGCCATGACCGAAGCCCAGCACTCGTCCCAGCCATGCCTGCACGTGCGGGTACGCGTCGACCAGCGGCGAGGTGACCGGCGTGCCCTTGAGGAACCACAACAGGTGGGCCATGGAGAAATCCGCCAGCGAAGGCTCGCCGAACAGGAAGTCGCCGTCCTCGCGCTGCAATTGCAACTCCAGCCGCGCCATGAACGCGGGCCATTGATGCAGGGCCTGTTCGGCCGGCAGGCGAGTGGCCGAGCCGCCCTGGAACAGCGCCGCACGGTCGGCGACGAACGCTTTGACGGCCTCCGGTGACAACCGGGCGAAGCGGGCCGCGATGGATTCGGGCTGGAAGATCAGCGCCACCGCATGCTGGAACCCCACCGAGTCGGCCCAGGCTGCAAAAGTCGCTACGGCAAACTCTTTGCCTTGGGGTAACAGTGCCGGCTGGGCTTTTTCCTGCTCGAGACGACGGGCGATCATCGCCGTATCACAGTAGATGTCGGCGCCGACCTGCAGCACCGGTGTCTTGCGATAGCCCCCGGTCAGGGCCGTCAGGTCCGGCTTGGGCATGACCGCCGGGATCAGCACCGAACGCCAGGACAACCCCTTGAAACCCAGCATCAGACGGGCCTTTTCGGCGAAAGGCGAGGTGGGGTAGTGGTGCAGGATAAGCTCGGACATCATCAGCTCCAGGACATAGGCGAAGGCTGAGCTTAGCCGCCCCCGGCGAGTTCGCCTATCGACGTGGTGCTACGGCGGCTCATCCACCCCAGCAATCGGCGTGAAAGACGCCACCAGGTGTTCCTTGGCCCGCTTGCGCAGCGCCTTGATCAGGCGTTCGTGGCGCAACGCCTCGCCTTTGCTCTGCCAGCGCTCCACGTAGACCAGCGCCATCGCCGGGCTGGAACTGAAAAACCGCGCGCCCTTGCCCCGCTGGTGCTGAAGGAAACGCCGCTCGGGGTTGTCGCTGATGCCGCAGTACAGCGCGCCGTTGGCCGCACGCACCAGGTACACGTACCACGGCTTGGCGGCAGGCTCGGCGATACCGGCAACGGGTTCCGCCATGCCGGTCAGACCTGCTCGCTGTGCACTTGTACGTACAACGCGCGGCCGGCACCCAGGCCGGCGGCGATCGCACCGCCGCCGATCACTGCGAACACCCAGCCCACGGCATCCCAATGCCCGGTCCAGTCGTGCACCACCCCCACGATCAGCGGCCCCAGCGAGGCCAGCGTATAACCCACGCCCTGCGCCATGCTCGACAGGTTGGAGGCCACATGGGAGTCGCGCGAGCGCAACACGATCAGGGTCAGTGCCACGGCGAACATCGCGCCCTGGCCCAGGCCGAGCACCACCGCCCAGCCCCACAGCCCACCCAGGGGTGCATACAGGCAACCGAACAAGCCTGCCAGGGTCATCAGCATCACCACCACGATGGCCGGGCGCTGATCGCGGCCGCGGGTCGCCAGCCAGGGGCCGGTCAGGGCGCTGAACAACTGCACCATGATCGAGGCGGACATCACCCAGCCCGCGTCGGCGGCGCTCAGGCCGCGGGCGATCAGCATCGAGGGCAGCCAGCCAAAGACGATGTACGCCAGCGACGACTGCAGGCCCATGTACAGCGTCACCTGCCAGGCCAGCGGGTCACGGAACAGGCCGCGCACGCGGTAAACCGCCTGGCCGGCGCCGTGGCGCTGGCGCGTCTGCGGCCACCAGAACACCGCAGCCACCAGCGCCGGCACCAGCCAGAACCCCGGGCCGATGCTCCAGCGGCCATCGAAGTACTGGCTCAAGGGCACACTGGCCCCGGCAGCCAGCGCCGCGCCCATGCACAGTGCCATGGTGTACACACCGGTCATGGTGCCCGCCTGCTGGGCGAAGTCGCGCTTGACGATACCGGGCAACAGCACGCCGATGATCCCGATGCTGGCGCCGGCCAACAGGCTGCCGGCGAACAGGCCCACCACCCCGAACAGGCTGCGCAGGCCAATGCCGGCCGCCAGTAGCAACAGCACCGCCCCGACCACCCGCTCGCTGCCGAAGCGGCGCGCCAGGATCGGCGCCAGTGGCGCGAACAGGCCCAGGCACAGCACCGGCAGGAACGTCAGCAGGCCGGCGGTTGAACCACTGAGGCCCAGCGTGGCAGACACGTCACCCAGCAAGGGCGCCATGCTGGACAACGCCGGACGCAGGTTGAGCCCCACCAGTACCAGGCCCACCAACAGCAGCCAGGGGCGAGAAACGACGGGGGTTTCGGACAAATGCGGGGAGTTGGGCAGTTTCAAAGGGATCGTCTTAGAGTTGGGTTTCATCCGGTCGGCAGATGAATAAGCAACTGATGGTAGGGGCTTTGGCATCTGCTCGGCAAGGCGGTCGACCCTGCATCGATGCGCCACTTTCTGCACAGGTTCGCCCGCGATGCCCGCTCGGCAACTGCGAGGTGGCCTGCGCTGGCTGCGGTGGAGCGGCCTGCGCAACCTCTTGCTCGCACCTGCGCAACTAGTTGCGCACTTCCATGACCAGCGTTGCCGCGTGCGCGTGCCTGAACGCCTCGATTTTAATGTAAGCCACTGATTTATATAGGCTTACAGGAGTCAGGCACGAAATGTGTTGGGCAACACTTCCCCACCTGACTGTCGAGCCTAAGGACACCTGTATGGCCGCGCCAGCGCTTCTCGATGTATTTTCCCTGCAGATTCCAACGCTGCACCATGATTTCCAAGTGCTGGCGTTCGAGGGTGTCGAAGCGATCAGCAGGCTGTATGCCATTCAGGTCGATCTGGTCAGCCCGCGTCCGGACGTCGACCTGGAAAGCCTGTTGGGTCAGCCTGCCTTTCTGCGCTTCGGGCCCAACGGCGAAGGGCTGCATGGGTGTATCGATGAAGTGGCGTGCCACGAGGTCGGCGATCGCCTGACGCGTTACCGCGTGAGCCTGGTGCCGGCGTTGCACGCCCTGCAATTCCGTCATGATCGACGCATTTTCCAGCGCCAGAGCGTGCCGCAGATCGTGGCCCAGGTGCTGCACGGCCATGCCATCGCAACGGATGCCTTTCGCTTCACGGTCAGTGAACGCCCCGAGCGCGAGTACTGCACGCAGTATGGCGAAAGCGACCTGGCGTTTATCCAGCGCCTGTGCGCCGAGGAAGGCATTGCCTGGCACTTCCAGCATTCGGCCGAGGGCCACCTGCTGGTGTTCAGCGACGACCAGAGCTGGTACCCGAAACTGGGCGAGGTGCCCTATCGACCGCCGGGTGGCCTGAGTGCCGACCACCCGGTGATTCAGCGCTTTTCGCAGCGCTTCAGCACCCGGACCGACGCCGTGACTCGCCGTGGCTACGACCTGCACAGCCCCAGCCGACTGCTGGAAAAGGTCCAGGCAGTGCGGCCCACTCCTGGCCTCGAGGACTATCAGTACCCCGCCGCCACTCAGACACCTCAGCGCGCGCAAGCCATGGCGCGCCAGGCCCTGGAACGCCACCGCACTGACTACCACCTGGCCACCGGGCAGAGCGACGAGCCGCTGCTGCGCAGTGGCTACCTCTTCAACCTGACCCACCACCCACGACCGCCGTGCAATGACCTGTGGCTGTTGCTCGACGTCCACCACCAGGGCAAGCAGCCCCAGGTGCTGGAACAGGCGGTCGGCGACGCCTACCGTGCCGAAGGCTTCACCCAGGGCTATCGCAACACGTTCAGCGCCATCCCCTGGGACGTGATCTATCGCCCGCCGCTGCCGGCCCCGCGACGTCCGCTGGGCACCCAGACCGCCAGGGTCACCGGGCCGCCCGGCGAAGAGATTCACTGCGACGAATGGGGTCGGGTCAAGGTCGAGTTCCACTGGGACCGTGCCGAGTTCGACAGTGACAGAAGCAGTTGCTGGGTGCGCGTAGCGTCCAGTTGGGCCGGCGCGGGCTTTGGCCACGCCACCCTTCCCCGGGTCGGCATGGAAGTGGTAGTGACCTTCGAGGAAGGCGATCCGGACAAGCCGCTGATCACAGGCTGCGTGCCCAACAGCCTCAATCCGACGCCATACCCGCTGCCCGCGAACAAGACCCGCACGGTGTGGCGCAGCCGAAGCTCGCCACCCGCTGCTGCCGGAGAGCCGCAAGGTTACAACGAACTATCGTTCGAGGACCGCCGCGGGCACGAGCAACTCCATCTGCGGGCGCAGCGGGACCTGGAGCAGGTGATTCTCAATGACCGCCTGAGCACGGTCGGCCATCACTGCAGCACAACAGTCGGCGGCAATCGCCTGGCCCAGGTACGCGGCAACGATCAACAGGCGGTCGACGGCGATCGCCAGGTTCGGCTCCAGGCGGACGACACCCTGCAGGTCGGCAAGACGCGCTCGGTGGAGGTCGGCCAGACTCTGGTCGTCGAGGCCGGCCAGCACATCCACCTGAAAGCCGGCGCCCATGTGGTGCTGAATGCCGGCACCAGCCTGACGCTGCAGGCCGGCGGGCACCACCTGCTGATCAACTCTGCCGGCGTGTTCAGCAGCGTGGCGATTGCCGAGGGCGGCGTACCGCTGGCCGGCGCGTCGTTACTGCCAGGCTTCGCCGTCGAGCCGGGCGCTGCGCCGACGCCGCGACCACCGCTGATGGCACAGGCACAGCGCCTGGCATTGATGGCCGGCCACCCGCTTTGTGCGCGCTGCGAAGCTGCTCGGTCAACGAGCGAGGCCGGCCATGACTGAGTTCGCGGCCTTACCTGCTGACCTGCCCTGGCATTTGCCCGCGTATCTGCTGCTGGACGGCGTAGCCGTGCCCCACCTCGCGCAGCTAGCACGCCGCTGGAACCACAGCGCGCACTGCCTGTACCGGCACACCTGCTGGCATGAACTGGCGGACATCTCCCCTTACCTGATTGCCTTGCGCGGAGTCGACGACCCGCTGCTGCGCTGCTACCACGACCATGTTCAGGCGCAATGGGGGTACCTGCTGTTCAGCGCTGCGGACAGTCGCGAGCTGCTCCAGCACTACCAGGGGCTGCTCACGGTGGAGCTTGCCGATGGCACCGAGGTGATGCCGCGTATCGCCGACCCGGCAGTCGCCCGGTCGCTGCTGCAACTGGCCGAGCGATGCCGCAGCCCACGATGGTTCGGCCCGGTGCAGCACCTCTGTGTTCCAGACAGCTTCCAGGCGACCTGGACGCGGCACCAACGCCCTTCTCCGCCCGGCGCGCGAGCTGGCCACACCACCGTTCTGCGCTTGACTGACGAGGAAATGACCGCCCTCGGCGAGGTGGAGTTTCGCCGCTCGGTCCAGGCCCTCGACGTTCACCTGCGCAACCACTTTCCCGGCTATCTGGCCGCGTCATCCGCCACCGAGCGCCTGCGGCATATCCAGCGGCTGGCCGAGGACGCCTATGCACGGGGCTTCACTTCAGCCCAGGCCTTGACGCTCTACCTCAACACGCTGGCGCACCTGGGGGAGGATCCCTCGCAGCACCCTCAAGAAATCCTCGAGCTGCTGAAGCTCTCCCCATCAGAACCACCGCTCACTCGCCTGCAGCGCGCCGCCGAGATGGCAGAGCGTCATGCGGCCACGTCGCAAGGACGATCCATTTGAACACTTCTGCGCCACCCCTCCTTAGCGCCAACGCTGCGGCCATGGCCATGAGCGCCAAGGACGTGCGTTCGCCCATCGGCCTGTGCCCCTTGATGAACCTCAAGCTGCAACTGCTGCCGTTGCGCTACGGCCTGGTCGAGCACTTG